>Ga0209344_10000635_pt1 | contig 56610 bp, 57 predicted proteins | sample Cruoilmetagenom6_FD_187293 | JGI IMG/M metagenome (GOLD analysis project Ga0209344, IMG submission 187293) | Oil polluted marine microbial communities from Coal Oil Point, Santa Barbara, California, USA - Santa Barbara Oil Seep Sample 6 (SPAdes)... | ecosystem: Environmental > Aquatic > Marine... | reverse complement strand
ACCGGCAGGAAAATCACGAGCATCGTCAGCAGGAAACCCAGCGCACCGCTGTCGCCGCCCAGGGCACCGTCCGGCACCAGTACCAGGAAGAACAGCGCAGACCCAACCAGCCACAGCCCCGACAGCACAAGGGCCGTCACCTCGATCCCGGTGATCGGCGCTTGCGGTGTCTTGTCATAGATCCCCAGCGACGTGGGGCGGGTCGGCTTGGGGTCAGGCATATCTCGCCACCTTAAAGCGTTTCGAGTTTACGTTGCGGCACAATCTGAGTCCGAATCGCGCTCCGCTCAACGTCGTGGGGATTGCAACACATTGTCATGTTCGGGGAATATGCCGCAACGCCCTGGCTCAGATATATGCGATTTTCAGCACTTCATAGGCCCGGTCCCCACCCGGCGTGCGCACCTCGACGCTGTCGCCTTCTTCCTTGCCGATCAGGGCGCGGGCGATGGGTGACTTGATGTTCAGCAGGCCGTTTTCGATTTTGGCCTCGTATTCACCGACGATCTGATAGGTCTTTTCCTCGTCGGTGTCTTCATCGACCAGCGTGACGGTCGCGCCGAACTTGATGCTGCCGGACAGCTTGGTCGGGTCGATCACTTCGGCAAGGCTGAGCACGCCTTCCAGTTCCTTGATGCGGCCCTCGATGAAGCTCTGCTTTTCCTTGGCGGAATGGTATTCGGCATTCTCCGACAGGTCACCATGTTCGCGCGCCTCGGAAATGGCGCGGATGATCGCCGGACGCTCGACCGACTTGAGCTGCTTCAACTCTGTCTCCAGCGCCACATGACCCTTGTGGGTCATCGGGATTTTTTCCATTCTCGCGTCCCCTTTTCTTGCAGGCACATGATGCGGGCCTGCCGATGTTTTTCCAGGTCGTGCCAGACTGCCCTGACGTGCCACGCCTTTGCAATAGACGAAGCGGCAAAGCGGCGCAATCACGCTTCACCCTGCTGTTTTTTTAACGCTTTCCAGCCGATTTCACGTCGTGTTTCAATTGACGCCAGCCCGTCCGGCGCGCTACCCACATGCGCAACTTTGTTGCGAGCCGGGTCCGCGTGATCCGAGCCTTTATCGAGAGGATGGACCGATGTCGGACACTGCGCGCGAGACGATGGAATACGATGTGGTGATCGTGGGGGCAGGCCCCGCCGGGCTGAGTGCCGCGATCCGACTCAAGCAGCTAAATCCTGATCGCGAGGTCGTTGTTCTGGAAAAAGGCAGCGAAGTGGGCGCGCATATCCTGTCGGGCGCGGTGCTGGATCCGTGCGGCCTGAACAAGCTGATCCCGGACTGGAAGGAAAAAGGCGCGCCCCTGAACGTGCCGGTAAAGGACGACAACTTTTACATGCTGGGCGAAGCGGGTGGTGTTCGCGTCCCCAACTTCCCCATGCCACCGCTGATGAACAATCACGGCAATTACATCGTCTCCATGGGCAATGTCTGCCGCTGGATGGCCGAACAGGCCGAGGAACTGGGCGTCGAGATCTTTCCCGGCATGGCTTGCTCGGAGCTGGTCTACGGTGACAATGGTGAAGTCAAAGGCGTGGTCGCCGGTGAATTCGGAATCGCACCGGACGGCTCAAAGGGTCCGAACTACGAGCCCGGCATGGAGCTGCATGGCAAATATGTCTTCCTCTCCGAAGGGGTGCGCGGTTCGCTGTCGAAAGAAGTGATCGCGAAATATGACCTCAGTCAAGGCAAGGAGCCGCAGAAATTCGGCCTCGGGATGAAGGAAATCTGGGAAATCGACCCGGCAAAGCACCGCGAGGGTAGCGTCACCCATACGATGGGTTGGCCGCTGGGCAAGAATGCGGGCGGCGGCTCGTTCATCTATCACCTTGAAAACAATCAGGTCTATGTCGGTTTCGTGGTTCACCTGAACTACAAGAACCCGCATCTCTACCCCTACATGGAGTTCCAGCGGTTCAAGCATCATCCGATGGTGGCCGAACTGCTCGAGGGTGGCAAACGCGTGGCCTATGGCGCGCGCGCCATTTCCGAGGGCGGATATCAGTCGATGCCCAAGATGGTCGCACCCGGCGTGGCGCTGCTGGGCTGCTCGGTGGGCATGGTCAACGTGCCGCGCATCAAGGGCAACCATAACGCGATGCTCAGCGGCATGGCCGCAGCAGAGGCCGCGCACGCTGCCATCGAAGGCGGGCGCGCCAGCGATGAGCTGAACGATTACGAGACGGAAGTGCGCAAAGGTGCCATCGGCAAGGACCTGAAAAAGGTCCGCAACGTCAAACCGCTGTGGTCGAAATACGGGCTGCTGGCCAGCCTCACGCTCGGCGGGATGGACATGTGGACCAACACGCTGGGCTTTTCGCTCTTGGGCACGATCAAGCACGGCAAGACCGACGCCGAGGCGACGGAACCGGCCAACATGCACAAGGAAATCAGCTATCCCAAGCCCGACGGCAAGCTCAGCTTTGACCGGTTGACCAATGTCAGCTTCGCGATGACCAACCATGACGAGAACCAGCCAGCGCATCTCAAGCTCAAGGATCCGAACATCCCGGTTGCGGTGAACCTGCCGAAATACGCCGGTCCTTCGGCGCGCTATTGTCCGGCGGGCGTCTATGAGTTCATCCAGGAGGATGGCAAGGAGCCGCGCTTTCAGATCAATTTCCAGAACTGCGTGCATTGCAAGACCTGCGACATCAAGGATCCGTCCCAGAATATCAACTGGACCACGCCGCAGGGGGGCGACGGACCGAACTATCCCAACATGTAAAACTTCGGTGAACTTCGCGCTTTGGTCAGGCGGCACCATGCCGCCGACCATTGCCTCTGGATGCCGCGCGGTTTAGGTTATGCGATACTGAGGCAACCAGAACAGGCAAACCCAAGCGTGATTTTCAGATCCCTGACCTTATTCGCCCTGACCGCCGTGCTGGCGACGCCGCCCCTGCCCGTCCATGCGAACGAACCAGCCGGGGCTTATCTGGCTGCCAGACAAGCGCATTACCTCAATGACTACGAGAACGCCGCGCTTTATTTCACCCGCGCGTTGACCGGAGACCCGTCAAACCCGAACATTCTGGAACATGCCGTCGCAGCACAGCTGTCGCTGGGGCAAGTGGAACGTGCGCTTCCCGTCGCCCGACGGATGGAAGAGGGTGGCTTCTCCAGCCAGGTCGCGCAAATGGTGCTGATCGCCACCGAGATCAACCGAGGCGATTATGACGCGGTATTGGCCCGGATCGCGGATGAACGCGGCGTCGGGCCGCTGGCCGATGGGCTGATCGCCGCCTGGGCAACGCTGGGAAAGGGCGACATGGCGAGCGCGCTGGCGCTCTTTGACGAGGTCGCAGACGAGCGCGGCCTGCGCAGCTTTGCCATTTATCACAAGGCGCTCGCGCTGGCATCCGTGGGCGATTACGAAGCCGCCGACGCGATCTATTCAGGCGAAGCTGACGGGCCGATGCAGACCACGCGGCGCGGTACCATTGCCTGGGCCGAAGTGCTGAGCCAACTGGAGCGCAACGAAGACGCCATCAAGGTGATCGACGAGGCGTTCGGCAGCGACCAGGACCCCCAGATTGCGTCACTGCGCGAGCGGCTGGAAGCTGGTGAACGGCTGAATTTTAGCCGCATCGACACCGCCCGCGAAGGCGTCGCCGAAGTGTTCTATTCCTTGGGGCGCGCCCTGTTGGCCGATACCAGCGAGGATTACGTTTTATTCTATTCACGCCTCGCTGAATACCTCAGCGAAACCCATATCGACTCGCGGATCATGTCTGCGGAGTTGCTGGACGAGTTGGGACAGTTTGATCTGGCCACCGAAGCCTACAAACGCGTGCCGCGCGATCATCCTGCCTTTCACGCCGCCGAGTTGGGCCGCGCCGAGGCGTTGCGCCGCGCGGGCAAGACCGATGGCGCGATCGAAGTTCTGGAACAGCTGAGACGCTCGCACCCAGAGTTGCCGATCGCCGCCGCAGCCGCCGGCGACCTCTATCGCCAGATGGAGCAGTTCGACAAGGCCAGCGCCGCTTATGATGAGGCCATCGCGCTCTATGATGCGCGGGAAAATCCGCAATGGTTCGTCCACTATGCCCGCGCCATCACGCTGGAGCGTCAGGGCCTTTGGGACCGGGCAGAAGCAGATTTTCGGCGCTCGCTGGAACTGAATCCCGAGCAACCGCAGGTCCTGAATTATCTGGGCTACTCTCTGGTCGAGAAGAACACCAAGCTCGATGAGGCGCTGGACATGATCGAGCGCGCCGTGGCGGCACAGCCCGACAGCGGATTCATCGTGGATTCACTTGGTTGGGTTCTTTACCGTCTGGGCCGCTATGACGAAGCGATCGGACATATGGAACACGCGGCAGAGCTGATGCCCGTCGATCCGGTGGTCAATGACCATCTGGGCGATGTCCTCTGGGCCGTGGGGCGCTTCACCGAAGCGCGTTTCCAATGGCGCCGGGCACTGTCCTTCGTGGACAAGGAAAACCCCGCCCCCGACGTGAAACCGGACCGCATCCGGCGCAAGCTTGAAGTGGGGCTGGACAAGGTATTGGCCGAGGAGGGCGCACCGCCCCTTCGCGTCGCAGATGACGAAGGATAGGAAATATGGGTGACACGATGCACCACGCCGCGCTGAACAGGGTCGTCGAAGCCTTTGCTCCGGCCAAGATCAATTTGACGCTGCACGTGACGGGCCGGCGCGAGGACGGGTATCATACACTCGATTCACTGGTGATGTTCGCGGATGTCGGCGACCACGTGCGCGCCTCTGCGGCCTCGAAGACCACCCTGCATGTGGTCGGCCCCACGGGGCACAGCGTTCCCAAAGGCGAGGATAACCTCGTTCTCAGGGCCGCCGCGATGATGGGCGTGGCAGCATCCTTGACGCTGGAAAAAAATCTTCCGGTGGCAGCGGGCATTGGCGGCGGTTCGTCTGATGCGGCGGCCACCTTCCGCGCCCTTTCGGAACTGAGCGGGCGGCCAATTCCGGACGATGTGCTGGCGCTGGGTGCCGATGCACCGGTCTGTGCAGCAGGGGTGGGCGCAGCCAGGATGACAGGGATCGGCGATCTGATTACCCCGGTTCCGGGCCTGCCGACACTGCACGCGGTTCTGGTGAACCCCAAGATACCCGTGCTGACGAACGAAGTGTTCTCGCGGATCAAGAACTGGAACAATCCGGCGATGCCCGACACGATGCCGGTCGGGGTGGATGCTGCGGGCCTGATCTCCTGGCTTGCCGACATGCGCAACGACCTCCAGGAAGCGGCAATCGAATGCGAGCCGATCATCAGGCAGGTCTTTGCTTCGCTCGAAGTGACGCCGGGCTGTCTGCTGACGCGGATGTCGGGCTCTGGCGGGACATGCTTTGGCCTGTACGGCGACGAAGAAACCGCCGCGTCCGCCGCTGGCCGCCTGAGCCAGGCCTTCCCCAGCTGGTGGGTCACGGCAACGCAGCTGAACAGCTAGAACGCCTCGCGAAACGCCTTATAGACGAATTTCTGCAATACTCCGGCGCGCGCGGCGTGCCGGATACCTTGATGGGCGCAGGTCCGGCACGGGCAAATCAGGCATAGACGCGTTGAGCGCCTGCGTCAGTTGACCCGCGCGACGACGTAATCGGCCAGATCCGCCAGCATCCGGCGCACCGGGTGTTCGGGCAATGTTGCAAGCGCGTCTTTGGCCTGCGTGATCCATGCTTGCGCATCGGCCTGCGTGGCCTCCAGCGTTCCGTGGGCGTGCATCAGGGCAATCGCCTGTTCCAGATCGCCATCGCGTTGATCACCCTTTTCGATGGTGCGCTGCCAGAACGCGCGTTCGGATGCGTCCGCCACGGCCACCGCCTTGATTATCGGCAGGGTCAGCTTGCGCTCGCGGAAATCGTCGCCAATATTCTTGCCCGTCGCCGCCGCGTCACCACGGAAATCCAACAGGTCATCGACGATCTGAAACCCGATCCCCAGCGCATCACCATAGTCAAACAGCGCACGGGTCCATTCATCTGGCGCGCCCGCGATCACGCCGCCGACTTCGGTTGCGGCAGAGAACAGTGCCGCCGTCTTGCCGCGCACCACTTGCAGATAAGTCTCCTCGGTGGTGGCCAGATCGCGCGCGGCGGTCAGTTGCAGCACCTCGCCCTCTGCGATCGTCGCCGAAGCATTCGCCAGGATATCGAGCACACGCAGCGATCCGGTCTCAACCATCAGCTGGAAAGCGCGGGAGAACAGGTAATCGCCCACCAGAACGCTGGACTTGTTGTCCCATAACAGGTTCGCGGTGGCACGTCCCCGGCGCTGCGCGCTCTCGTCCACCACGTCGTCATGCAACAATGTCGCGGTATGGATGAACTCGACCGTCGCCGCCAAGCGGACGTCATGCTCACCGACATAGCCGCTCAGCTCCGCCGCTGCGAGGGTCAGCATCGGGCGCAGGCGCTTGCCTCCCGCCTCGACCAGATGCGCGGTCACTTCGGGGATGCGCGGCGCGTGCCGCGAGGCCATACGCTGAGCGATCAGGGCATTGACGTCAGCCAGCTTGGCTTCGAAACGCTCGGCCAGTTGCTCGTGCGGTTTTGTGGCAGCGTGATCCAGTCCCATCCCTCTCCCCACGGACGGCTCGACATTGCGTGCCGCAATCCTTAAGTCAAATTCATGAAACAGCTCTTGCGTACCTCCGACATGTCGATCATCGCGTTCGCGCAGGCATTGCTTCAGGGCGAGGGTATAGACTGCTTTGAAATGGACGTAAACATGAGCGTTCTCGAAGGCGGCATCGGCATTTTTCCCCGCCGCCTGATGGTACGCCCCGATGATTACACGGCAGCCGCACGGGCGATGCGAGATAACGGGATCGAGGTTTATGACCACCCGTGACCTGAGCCATGATGCGTTTCTGGGGGGACGACTGCACCTTTATCAGCCACGCACGGGCTATCGTGCAGGGGTGGACCCTGTTTTGCTGGCCGCCTCGGTCGAAGCACGGCCCGGCCAGACGGTGCTGGAACTGGGCTGTGGCGTGGGGGCTGCGATCCTTTGCCTGGGCGCCAGGGTGCCAGGACTGCGCCTGACCGGGCTGGAGGTGCAGGCCGAATACGCCGCGCTGGCCCAGCGCAACGCCGAAGAGAACGATATTGATCTCGAAGTTGTGACCGGCGATCTGGCCGCCATGCCCGCCGAGATCGCGCAACGCCGCTTCGATCATGTCATCGCCAATCCGCCCTATTTCGACCGCAGCGCAGGCAAGGCTGCCCATGATCCGGGGCGCGAGACCGCGTTGGGCGAGGTCACGCCGCTGGCGGCATGGCTGCAAGCCGCGTCGCGACGGACCGCGCCGGGCGGCTATGTGCATATCATCCACCGAATCGAGCGGCTGCCCGACCTGCTGACCCATGCCGCCGCCCATCTGGGCAGTCTCCAGGTGCTGCCACTGACACCGCGCAATGGGCGCGCCGCGACGCGGGTACTGATGTGCGGTCGCAAGGGTGGCCGGGGGGCGTTTCGCCTGCATGCGCCATGGGTTCTGCACGCCGGAGATTCTCATGACGGGGATCGCGAAAACTATACCGAGCACACCGCGCGGATCCTCCGGCACGGGGCTGCATTGCCGATCGGGGCGTGATTTCACCAAATTATCGGCACTTTACCACCGACTATTGCGCACGCAGCGTGACAGAACCATTTATTTGTGGTGCACTCATCTAGTTAGTTGAAACCAACCAGAGAGGAGAACCCACATGAGCTTGAGTTCGCATGTCGAGGAGTTGAAGAAGAAACACCAGGCACTCTCGATCCAGGTCGATGAGGCGCAGCGCGCGCCTGCCGTTGACGATCTGCATATCGCCAACCTGAAGAAGCAGAAGCTGCGCCTGAAAGAAGAAATCACTCGCCTTTCGGCAGAGGCCTGACATCAATCAGGTCAGACCACGGGCATCGCTTCGGCGGCGCCCGCCCCGGCAGTGGACACCATAGTTCGTCAAATGCCACAGTCATAGATGGAACGCCCTGACGAGGGCCTGCCCTCTGCGCCACGGGCGCGGAGGGATGCAAGTCTGCTGGCCATACCCGGCACCCGCGACTGGCCGCGCAGCAACCTTTTTCACTTCGTCCCGCCTGCCCTGGCCGCCAAGAGCGCGCCACCGGCGATCAACACTGCCGCAATCAGCAAGATCGCGCTAGGTGCAGCGACGCCAGCAAGGATCAATACCAAGGTAGACAGCAGCGGGGCGGCATAGGACGCCACACCCAACAGCTGGATGTCGCCGCGTTTCACCCCGATATCCCAGACGTAAAAGGCCAACCCGACCGGCCCCAAGCCCAACGCCGCGACCGAGGCCCAGCCCAGCGCATCTGCGGGCCAGACCGTCGTCTCGAACGCCAGATGCGCGATCAGCGACAGCAGGGCGGTGCCAGCACAGAATACCGCGACGCTGTTCGTGGGCACATCTCCCAGCCGCCGCGACAGCACCGAGTAACTGGACCAGGTCAAGGCGCAGAGCGCCGCCGCGCCGTAACCGGGCAAGGCGCTGGCCTCGAAACTGGCCCCGCCCCGCGCGATGATCAAGGCCGCCCCGGCAAAGGCTGCAAGCGCACCGATCAGATGCCCCGGGCGCAACTGCTCGCCCGGCAGCAGGCCCGAGAACAACACGATCAGTAGCGGCCAGAGATAGGCGATCAATCCCGCCTCGGCAGGCGGAGCCAGACGCAGTGCGGTGAAATACAGCAGATGATAACCAAAGAGCCCCGCCGTCCCGAAAACATAGACGCGCCAGGACACCTTGCGCAGATCGGCCATCCTGCCGCTACGGGCGACCCAGACAAAGCCGATCAGGGTAGCGATAGCGAAACACATCGCGTTCAGTTGCAGCGGCGGAACCGGCGCGGAGCCGACGGTAAAGAGGGCCAGCAACGACCACAGCAGCACTGCCGCGAATCCGATTGCCGTTGCCTTGCTTCGTGTCATCGCTCCCCCACCCTTCTGAGCGTCAGGCTGAATGCCCAACGCCTTGAACGAAAACGGCTGCCCCATTGGGACAGCCGCCGCACGCTATGGCGCTGTTTCTCATGCGTCAAACAAAGAATTGCGCACCGTTCGCCGAAATGGTCGAGCCGTTGATAAAGCCCGCATCGTCCGAGGCCAGGAAGACCACGCAGCGTGCGATCTCTTCCGGCTCGCCCAGACGGCCCGCTGGGATCTGGCTGATGATCGATTCGCGCACCTTTTCAGGCACGGCCATGACCATCTCGGTCGCGATATAACCCGGGCAGACGGCGTTGGCGGTGATGCCTGCGCGCGCGCCTTCCTGGGCCAGGCTTTTCACGATGCCCAGATCGCCTGCCTTGGTCGCGGCATAGTTGACTTGGGCGAACTGGCCCTTTTGACCGTTGATCGAGCTGATGACGATCACGCGGCCAAACTTGCGCTCGCGCATGCCGGGCCAGATCGGGTGCACAGTGTTGAAGACGCCTGTGAGGTTGGTGTCGATCACCTGATGCCATTGCTCCGGCGTCATCTTGTGAAAAGGTGCGTCGCGGGTGATGCCGGCATTGGCCACGACGATATCAATCGGGCCAAGATCCGCTTCCACCTGGGCGATGCCCGCCTTGCTGGCGTCATAGTCGGCGACATTCCATTTATAGGTCTTGATGCCGGTTTCGGCGGTGAAAGCAGCGGCGGCTTCGTCATTGCCTGCATAGGTCGCAGCGACGTTGCAACCCTGCTCCTTGAGGGCCTTGGAAATGGCCGCGCCGATGCCGCGCGAGCCGCCGGTGACGAGTGCTGTTCGTGCCATGATGTCTCTCCTTCATATCCGTGTCTTGAGTGAGTGATGTAAATCGGACTAGTAACTCTGTTACTGTTTTGACCTCCGGTGCGCAATATTATTACTCTTCCGATTTGCCCTTTCGCCCGACTTATTTGGCAATGCTGGGCCGCGCTCCCAAAAAAGGGCGCCGAAATCGGCGCCCTTTTTTATGCTCTATACCCTCGGCCGCCGCGTCAGTCCCGCTCGACGCACATGGCGACTCCCATGCCGCCGCCGATGCAGAGTGTCGCGAGGCCCTTCTTGGCCCCCCGGCGCTTCATCTCGAAGAGCAGGGTGTTCAAAATCCGGCAACCCGAGGCACCGATCGGGTGGCCGATGGCGATTGCGCCGCCGTTCACGTTCACAATGGCCGGATCCCAGCCCATCTCCTTGTTAACGGCACATGCCTGCGCGGCAAAGGCTTCGTTGGCCTCGACCAGATCAAGGTCGTTCACGGACCATCCCGCCTTTTCCAACGCCTTGCGACTGGCATAGATCGGACCGACACCCATGATCGACGGGTCGAGCCCGGCAGTGCCGTAGCTGGCGATGCGCGCCAGCGGTTCGATGCCACGTTTGTTGGCTTCGTCAGCGCTCATCAACAGGGTTGCGGCGGCGCCATCGTTGAGGCCCGAAGCGTTGGCGGCAGTCACGCTGCCGTCCTTGGTAAAGGCCGGGCGCATCTTCTGCATGGCTTCGATATTCGCGCCGTGGCGGATATATTCGTCCTTGTCCACGACGATATCGCCCTTGCGGGTCTTGACGGTGAACGCGATCACTTCGTCGTCGAATTTTCCGGCCTTCTGCGCCGCTTCGGCCTTGTTCTGGCTGGCGACGGCGAATTCGTCCTGCATCTCTCGGCTGATCTGCCATTGCTCGGCGACGTTTTCAGCGGTCTGACCCATGTGGTAGCCGTTGAACGCATCCCACAGGCCATCGCGGATCATCGTGTCGATATATTTCATATCGCCCATCTTGTGTCCGGCGCGCAGATTCGCGGCATGGGGGCTGAGCGTCATGTTTTCCTGCCCGCCCGCACAGATGATCGAGGCATCACCCAACTGGATATTTTGCGCGCCCAACGCGACGGCACGCAGGCCAGAGCCACACACCTGGTTGAGACCCCAAGCGGAGCTTTCGATCGGCAAACCGGCGTTGATATGTGCCTGACGCGCAGGGTTCTGACCCTGGGCCGCGGTCAGAACCTGACCGAGGATAGTTTCGGACACTTCGGATTTGTCGATCCCGGCACGTTCCACGACGGCCTCAAGTACGGCGGCGCCCAGATCATGCGCAGGCGTGTTTGCGAACGCGCCCCCGAAAGAGCCGACAGCCGTGCGGGCTGCGGATGCAATAACAACGTTGGTCATGTATATGTCTCTCCACCAGAAAAATTTCCCGGTTGGCAGTGATTGCGACACGCGACGGCTCAGCGCCGCGCCCGGCGGCATCCCCACCCTCCTGCCTCACCACATATCGCATGCACGGGGTCGCTTCAACGGTCGCATTGTCACATCTGGTGGAGAGCGCTCAGGCGCTGGCACAGGCCGCACCCGCATTCAGCCACGTCGGGTTGACCGTCGGCGCGCCAAAGATATGGCCCTGCAGACAGTCAGTTCCGATAGAGGTCAGGTAGGCCGCATCCTCGGCCAGCTCGACACTCTCTGCGACGGTGAACATGTCGAACTGCCGCGCGATGGTGGCCAGCGCGGTGGTCAGCACCTGATTGTCCGGGTCCTGCGCGATGCCGCGAATGAACTGACCATCGATCTTGAGGATGTCGAAGTAAAACTGCTTGAGATACCGGAACGAGGTGAAGCCAGCCCCGAAATCATCCAGCGCGAAACTGATCCCGTTTTTCTGCGCCTCTTCCATGAAGCTCACCACCAGTTCTGGCACGATCATCGCCGAGCTTTCGGTGATTTCCAGGATAAGGCGCTCACCCACGCTCGGATGGGCCCCGAGGCCGTTTCGCAGGGTCTGCATCCACGGCTCGTACCCGATCGAGCGTGCCGACATGTTGATCGCCAGCCGCAGGTCGTCATGCCGGGCCAGCCTGCGCAGCCCATTTTCCAGGGCCAGGCAGTCGATCACGCGCCCCGTTTCGGTGGATTCGATCACATCAATGAAATCCCTTGCCGGGATGATCCGCCCGGTTTCGTCCAGAACGCGGATCAACCCCTCGTAAAACGCGACGCGGGTGGCCTGGCCTGCTGCCACGACCGGCTGAAAGGCCAGCACGACCTGTTTGTGCCGCACCGCCTGATCCACCATGGAAATCACCGACCGGTCCCGGGCAGAGACGGCATATGAAAGCGGATCCATATGGTCCGCCGGCACGTCAGCCCATTTGCGTTTGATATGCGCGCTCATCAGCCTCTCCGAATTTTCCTCGCCCAGCCTCCGCCTTTGGAGATAAGGAACAGTTAAGGTGACAATTTGAACGAACTGACGGAGGCCGGGATGAGCCAGCGATGCGATTGGGTGGGGCACGAGGCAATTTACATGGCCTATCACGACACCGAATGGGGAGTGCCGGAATATGACAGCCGCGCCCTATGGGAGAAGCTGATTCTTGACGGTTTTCAGGCCGGGTTGAGCTGGATTACCATATTGAAAAAGCGTGATAATTTTCGCACGGCATTTGCCGGGTTCGACCCCGATTTGATCGCCCAATGGGGCGAGCCCGAGGTCAACCGCCTGCTGGCTGATCCGGGCATCATCCGGCACCGCGGCAAGATCGAGGCGACGATCAAGAATGCGCGCGCCTGGCAGCGCATCGAAGCCGAACAGGGGTTCGACAACTATCTCTGGGGCTATGTCGATGGCGTGCCGCTGCAAAACACCTGGGCCAGCATGGCCGACGTCCCCGCGCACACACCGCTGTCCACAGCGATTTCGAAGAACCTTAAGAAGCGTGGTTTTACCTTTTGCGGGCCGACCATCGTCTATGCGTTCATGCAGGCATGCGGGCTCGTGAACGATCATCTGGTCACTTGCCACCGGCACGGCGAGGTTGCGAAACTCGTCAGATAGACGGCCGCCGGTGGAGTGCCGCCCTGCGAGAACCCCGCCCGAAACGATACACGCAAGCCCTGCGTGACGGCTGAAAATCCCGCCCCCGCCCCGCCACATTTTCCGCTCGGATTCGCCACAATGCTGCCACATTGGACAGTGTTGTGGGTGGATCTGCACGGTGCCCAACATGTGGATGGCATGTTATGTCAAATGACATTAATTCAATTAAAATGAGGACTTTATCGAAATTCCTTCATGTGCTAGCCTTCTGGGCATAATAAATGCCAGCCGGAAAACCGGCGGCGCGAGGCAGAAGAAGAGTAGTAGTTCCATGAAGGCTCGGAAAACGCAGCCGATCCGGTGGGGTCTGTTGGCCATCGCCACGATCTGGATGTTCGTGATCGTCCCGCTAAGCGCGGCGGCGGCACCTTACGCGGCGCTGGTTATGGATGCCCGAACGGGCAAGGTGCTGCACGCGGAAAACGCCGATAGCCGGCTGCATCCGGCTTCGCTGACCAAGATGATGACGCTCTATATCGCCTTCGAGGCCATCGAAAACGGCGAGATCAGCCTTGACGACACCGTACTGGTGTCCAGCCATGCCGCGAATGAACCCCCTTCGAAACTGGGCCTCAAGGCCGGGCAGCGGATCAAGCTGCGGTTTCTCATCCGCGCGGCGGCGGTAAAGTCGGCGAATGACGCCGCCACCGCCATCGCCGAAGCCATCGAGGGCTCGGAAGCCAAGTTTGCCCGCCGGATGAACCGCACCGCCAAGGCACTGGGCATGACCCGCACCACCTTCAAGAACGCGCATGGGCTGACGGAATCGGGGCATCTGTCCACCGCGCGGGACATGACCGTGCTGGGGCGGCACCTGTTTTACGACTATCCCGAATATTATAACCTGTTTTCCCGCCGCGAGGCCTATGCCGGCGTGCGCACCGTTCAGCACACCAACCGGCGGCTGCTGAATTCCTACAAGGGCGCAGACGGGATCAAGACCGGCTATACCCGCGCGGCCGGGTTCAACCTCGTGGCCAGCGCCGAACGCGGTAGCGAGCGAGTGATTGCCACTGTCTTCGGCGGGCGCTCCACCGCAACGCGCAACGCGCGGGTGGCAGAGCTACTCGACCTCGGCTTTCGCCGCGCCCCCACGCGCGTGGCCGTCGTAAAGCCAAAGGTACCACCCTACATGGGCAAGGCTGGCACCCCCGGTGGCGTCGGTCGCACCGTTCGGCTGGCCAGTGCCGCCGCCGTCAAGAAGAGCCTCAGACCACATGCGCGCCCGGTCCCCGAAGCGCCCGCCACCACCGCAGAGCCGGTGCTGATTGCATCTCAGTCGGATATCGAAAAGGCCGTGATGGCCGCGCAGGCCGCAACCCTTGCCGCCAAGAGCGCACCGAAACCGGAACCGAAAGTCAGCGTCGAAAAAGTGATGGTCGCCGCATTGCCGACGGACACGGTCAAGCCTGTGACCCGCCCGGCATCACTGGTCTCCGATGCCCAGTCCGACCCGGTGCGCGAGGTCGTCACCCGCATCTCCACTTCGGGCGGGCGCAACTGGGGCGTAAACGTGGGCCGCTATCCCAGCCAGTACAAGGCGCACAAAGTCCTTCTCAAAACCGCGCTGAGCGAAATCAGCACGCTTGACGGGTCCTTGCGCAAGGTCGTGAAACGGTCGAACGGGTTCGACGCCAATTTTATGGGACTGACCCGCGAAACCGCCGATCTGGCCTGCCGTCGACTTCACGCCAAGAAATTCACCTGCTTCATGATTGAACCGGGCTGACCCGACCCGCCCTGCTACGGCAAGGCAAAACGCAGGGTCGCCTGACCGTGATTATGGCGTGCCTGCGGGGGGCTACGCCCCATTTGGATCACAGTTTGATCACTATGCTTTGCGACACTGGCACCAGTCCTTTTACAGGTGTGCCATGCCCGATCCCTATTTCTCTGAATTGAAGTTCCTTGGTGCGGGCAGTCTCGATTTCATCGAAGTGGCCGTGAATCAGGGGCTGGATGTCAGCAACATCCAGGTCATCATCTACCACCCCAACGGTACAGTGCGTTCGGTCAACGATCTGGGGGCAGTGGATGGCACCGTCGCCGGGCGCGATGTCTATGTAATCGACCAAGCCACATCCGCCAGCTTCACCGGAGTGCACAAGGACGGTGCGGCCGCATTGGTCGTCGATGGCATCGTGACGCAATTCGTGTCCTTCGACAGCATCGTGACCGCAACCAACGGCCCGGCCATTGGCATGACCTCCACCGCGCTCGGCCCCACGGGAGCGGGCGAATCTCTGGAATCCAGCAATGGCGGCACCAGCTACGATGTGCAGTCGACACCAAACCCCGACACGGTGCCCTGCTTTGTCAGCGGCACGCCGATCCTGACGGCGCAAGGGCCGCGCCCTGTCGAGACGCTGCGCGCGGGCGATCTGGTCTGGACCGAAGACGCCGGGCTGCAGCCCGTGATCTGGGCCGGGGGGCGGACCCTGCCGCTGAACCACAGCGGCGATCCGGCACTACGCCCGGTGCGCATTCCGGCGGGCGCGTTCGGCCCCGGCACGCCGTTGCAAGATCTCTACCTGTCCCCCAACCACCGCGCCGTGCTGTCGCATCCGCTCTGCGCACTCTATTTCGGGGCAAGAGAAGTCTTCGCTCCGGCCAAGGCTCTCGTGGGGCATCGCGGCATCGGGCATGCCCCCGTTCCCATGCCGGTGTGCTACCATCACATCCTTCTGGCCGGTCACCATGTGCTGCGAGCCGCGGGCCTTGCCTGCGAAAGCTTTCACCCCGAACCTGTCGGGTTGGGGGCGTTTGAGGCTGCCACGCGCGCAGAAATCCACCGCGCGCTCCCGCGCTTTGCGTCGGACCCGCTCAGCTATGGGCCGACGGCGCGCATGGTGATCAAACGGACCGAGGCAGAGCTGGTTCTGCGGCAGGCAGGTGATGACAGCCTTGATCTGGCCGACAGCTCTGACGCACGGAGTGCCGCCTGAGCGGCCACGCGGGCGCCTACGGCTTGGGCCGGTCGTCCCACTCGTCTGACAGGATGCGACGGCTGTCGCCCTCGGGGTCGTCATATTGGTTGCTGCGCACCGTGTAGATGAACGCGACCAGCCCGATCCCCCCAAGGAACAGCGAAACCGGGATGAGGTAGACCAGAATATTCATCCCCGCCCCCCGCGCAGCCGCAAGGCATTGAGCGAAACAATGATCGAACTGCTGGACATCGCCAGCGCCGCGATCAACGGCGTCGCCAACCCCGCCACCGCCAGCGGCACCGCGACCAGATTGTAGACGGTGGCGATGCGGAAATTCTCGCGGATCCGTCTGGTGGCGGATTTGGCGATGGCGCTGGCCTCGGCCAGCACGCCCAGATCAGACCCCAGCAGCACCATGTCCGACGCCACGCGCGCCGCATCAAGCGCGCTGGCAGGCGAAATCGACACATGTGCCGCCGCCAGTGCGGCGGTGTCGTTCAGCCCATCCCCGACCATCAGCACGCGGCAGCCCGCTTCGCCCAGCGCCGCCACCCGCGCAGCCTTGTCCGCAGGCAGCGTCTCGGCCATCCAACGGGTGATCCCGAGCCGTTCAGCCATCGCCTCGACGCTGGGAGCGCTGTCGCCGGAAATCAGGTAGACTTCGAAGCCGCGAGCGATGAATTGCGCAACCGTGTCAGCCGCGCCGTCCCGCAACCGGTCTTCGAATTGCAGGGAGATCGGAGCGCCCTCGCCCACCTGCAGGTAACTCGCAGTGACCGCCAGCGGCACGGCGCCCACCCAAGACGCGCGGCCGAGCCGGACCACCTGCCCCTGCCAGATACCGCGGGTCCCGTAGCCCGGCACCTCCTCGATCTCGCTGACCGACGCAGGCGCAATACCTGCCGCCTGCCCCGCCTGCACGATCGCCCGCGACAGTGGATGCGCCGACCCCATCGCCAGCGCCAGCGCGATGCCTGCCTCACGCGTGTCGATCTGGTCCAACCCCATCAGCACAGGCGTGCCCGTGGTCAGCGTGCCGGTCTTGTCGAATACCACGGTATCGACCTCTGCCAGCCGCTCCAGCGCCGTGCCATCCTTGATCAGCATGCCGCGCCGAAAGAGCCGCCCGCTGGCCGCTGTCGTCACCGCAGGCACCGCAAGGCCCAGCGCGCAGGGGCAGGTGATGATCAGAACGGCGGCGGCAATGTTGAGCGCAGTCCGCATGTCGAACGTCGCCAGATACCAGCCAAGGAATGCCAGCGCCGACAGGATATGCACCCCCGGCGCATAGAGCTTGGCCGCCTTGTCAGCCAGTGATGTGTAATTGGCGCGCCCGGATTCGGCCACCGCGACCAGATCAGCCATGCGGTGCAGCGACGTATCACGTCCCACGGCGGTGGCGCGGACGGTCAGCGGCCCGGTCAGGTTCATCTCGCCCGCCGACACCGCCTGCCCCGGCCCGGCAAAGACCGGCAGGGTTTCGCCCGTCAGCAAGGCGCGGTCGAGTTCGGACACTCCGGCCTCAATCTCACCATCGACCGGCATCCGCCCGCCGGGGCGCACCACGATCAGATCGCCGGCCCGCAATTGTGCCACCGGCACTTCGCGCTCGGTGCCGTCCTCTAACAGCCACGCGCGCGGCACTTCGAGCGCGGTCAGCTCTTCGGCGGCAGAGCGCGCAATGGCCCGCGTGCGGTGATCAAGATAGCGCCCGGCCAGCAGGAAGAAGGTCAGCGTGAGCGCCGCGTCGAAATAGGCGTGATGGCCGCTCAGCGCGGTTTCCCAAAGCGATGTGCCGACCGCCAGCAGGATCGCCAGCGTGATCGGAACATCCATGTTCAGCCGCCCCGCCCGCAGCGCGGCCCATGCGTTGCGGAAAAACGGCTGACCGGAAAAGGCGATGGCAGGCAGCGCAATGGCCGCCGAGATCCAGTGGAACATGTCGCGCGTCGCGTCCTCGGCCCCGGACCAGACCGCGACCGACAGCAGCATCACATTCATGCTGGCAAAACCCGCAACGGCAAGGCGCATCAGCAGGTCACGACCCGCCCGGTCCGTCGCCGTGGCGCTCAGCGCGCCGGCGTCCAATTCATGTGCTTCATAGCCCAGTGCGGCCAGCGCTTCGATCATGTCGGAGGCAGTCACGTCGGGTGCCGCGTCGATCGTGGCGCGCTTGAGTGTCAGGTTCACCCGCACGGCGTTGACGCCTTCATGCCGGGCCAGCCCGCCCTCGACCTTTGCGATGCAGGCCGCGCAGTGGATCGTCGGAAGCGAGAGGACTATCTCGCCGGGCTGTGCCTCTTGCGCGCCTGCCACCTCCAGCGCGGCCGGGGCAACAGCGCAGGCCGGACAGGCCGAAGCCGGAGGATGCAGCGCGGCGGTCATCTCTTGATCAGCACAACGCGCTGGCGAAATTCGGTCCCGTCCTCAGCCGTGGCCAGCATGCGAATGTTCCAATTGCCCGCGCCCAGATCGAGCGGAGCGGTGTAGGCTTGCCCGTCAAAAGTGAAATCGGGCGTCACATCATCCCGCACATTGGTCGCGCGCCCAAGAACCGCGTCGAGTGTTACCACCTCTACCGGGGCGCCGTCCTCCCCAGTGATGGCCAGTGTCAGAATGCCCGCATGATGCGAAGCCTCGACCTGCCAGCCCAACCCCTCCTGCGCCGCGCGGCGGATATCAAACTGCTGACTCGCGACATAGGAATTGGCGACCTCAAGCCCCGGAAAGGTCCGCACCGCGTTATAGGCCAACGCGAGGTTGACAGCGATGATGACACCGAACGCGGCAGAAAAACCGAAGAATACCTGCCGCCCGGTAATTTGCCGCTCAGTCATCTCTGTGCCTTTCCGTTGAACACGGTGCTCTTGCTGGCGCGTTCGCCATTCGCCTCGTCCTCGACCCACAGCCGCACATCGGTGCGCGCGCTCTGCGCCGCTTGCGATCCGGCTGGCGCCTCCAGATAAACCCGCTGATTGGTGGTGTCGTCTGCGGGCACGGTGATTGTATCACCCTCGATCCCCTCCAGCGACAGCCGAATTGCCGCATCGCCCGTGACCGACAGGACGAAGGGGCGCGCTTCACCATGTTTGTTCAGCAGCCGCACCTCATAAGTGTTGCGGATCGTGCCGTCGGACATGGTCACGAAGGTGGGGTTACGCACCGGGGCCACGGTCATTTCTATGTCGGACCGGATAAACAGCGCAAAGACCAAGCCGACGCCGACCAGCGCCCACAACCCGCTATACATCAGCGTGCGCGGGCGCAGGATATGCTTGATGATCGGGCGCGGAGGCTTGCCCGCACGCTCGTTCTGCTCGTCGGTGAGCGCCATGTAGTCGATCAACCCGCGCGGCTTGCCGATCTTGGCCATGATGTCGTCGCACGCATCAATACACAGCGCGCAGGTGATGCACTCCATCTGCTGCCCGTCACGGATGTCGATCCCCATCGGGCAGACGTTGACACAGGCCATGCAGTCGATGCAATCGCCCGGCTCCTCCTTGGCGGCGGCAATAGCGGTGGGATCGTTCAGCGGCACGCCCGGATAAGGGGTGGGCGCATATTTCGCGCCCCCCGGCCCTGCCGCCCGCGACGCAGCCTCGGCTGCGGCGGCCTTTGCGGCATCGCGCCGGCGCACGTTGCTCTTGCCACGGGGTTCGCCGCGCCATTCGCGATAGGCAACGGTCAGCGTGTCCTCGTCCAGCATCGCCGCCTGAATGCGCGGCCAGGGGCAGGCATAGATGCAGATCTGTTCACGCGCGAACCCACCAAAGACAAAGGTCGTCGCGGTCAGGATCGCCACGGTGGTATAGGCCACCGGGTGGGCGTTCAGAGTAAAGAGATCAACAAGCAGCGTCGGCGCATCTGCAAAATAGAAGATCCACGCGCCGCCCGTCGCCACGGCGATCAGCAGCCATGTGATCCATTTCGTCAGCCGAAGACGCGCCTTGCGGAAATCCCATTTGCTCTGCCGATGCAGCCGCAGGCGGGCGTTGCGATCCCCTTCGATCCAGCGTTCCACCAGGATGAACAGGTCGGTCCAGACGGTCTGCGGGCAGGCATAGCCGCACCAGACCCGCCCGAGCGCCGAAGTGAACAGGAACAGGCCAAGCCCCGCCATCACCAGCAGGCCCGCGACGAAATAGAACTCGTGCGGCCATATCTCGATCCAGAAGAAGTAGAACCGGCGGTTTGCCAAATCGATCAGCACCGCCTGATCCGGCAGGTTCGGGCCACGATCCCAACGAATCCAGGGCGTTATGTAGTAAATGCCCAGCGTGATGGCCATGATCGCCCATTTGAGGTTACGAAATTTACCGTAGACCTTCTTGGGGAAGATCGGCTCGCGGGCGGCATAGAGGTTGGGAGGGGCGGTATCAGGGGCATCGGCCACGGGGAATCACTCCGATCTTGCGGGCATTATTGGCCCTTTGTCGCAGCGTGCACAGAGCACAGCATTGACCTGCATCAAATTCCGAGTCTCAAATTGATGATTTATGCAGCGCGCCCCGGTAATCAACCTCACATCATGTGGGCTAAGGTCATTTGCGACCGCATTGTCATGAGCGGGAGCGCCGGTTTTACTCCGGGACCACGCCATCTTCCCGGTGGCGACGCAGCCAGCGCACGAAAGTCCGGGCGGGCGGACGCAGCACATCAGCGCGCGTCACGATGTAATAGCCCGTTTCGCCCTTGTCGCGGAAAAGGATGCGCAGCCTGCCTTCGGCCACGTCGCGCTCCACCCATTTCGCGGTCAGCACGGCAATGCCCTGACCGTCGCGCGCGCCTTCCAGCATCAGGTTGCCGGGCAGCATCGTCACCGACTTCGCACGCCCCTCGGTCACGCCCGCGCTATAGAGCCAGTCCTGCGCCTGCAGCGCCTCCAACTCGTCAAGCCAGGGAAACTCCAGCAAATCACTTGCCTGCTCGAACACCCGATCGCCGACCAGCGAAGGCGCCGCCACAACGACGATGTCGGTGGGCACCAGCAATTCAGCCTCCAGCCCCGGCCAAGACCCGGCGCCGAACCGCACGGCCAGATCAATACCGCCGGGCGTGGGATCGGCGCGCACTGGCGACGGGTTGACCATCAGATCAATGCCCGGATGGAAGGTTTGGAAATCGCGCAAGCGCGGCATCAGCCAGTTGGCGGCGAATTGCGGCGTCGTCGAGACCTGCAACGGTCGCTCGGCATCCGCACCTGTTAGCTGTGCCACACATAGCGCAATCGCGCCGAACCCCTCGGCCAGCGATACCGCCAGCATCTCGCCTTCGGTCGTGAGCGACAACGCCCGGCCCGACCGATCCACCAGCGACAGCCCCATATGCGCCTCCAGCGCCTTGACCTGCTGGCTGATCGCGGCATGGCTGACATTGAGCCGCGCGCCCGCCGCGCTGGCCGATCCAGTCTCGGCCAGTGCGGCGAAGGCGCGCAATGCCGTCAGAGGCGGAAGCGATTGCCAATCCATAATGTTAGATTTCCTTACACATCAGAAATGTTCCTGAATGGCATCATGACAGGACATGCCCCATATTCAAGTCATCAACACAGCAGTCGAAAGGACATCCCATGCTGAGTATCTTCGCAAAATCTTTCTTGACCGCTACCCGCTCCGAAACGACCAACCATTGGGGCGATTATCAACGCTTTGACACCCGCAAGGACGCAGAGGTCGAGGCGCATACCGTCGCGCGTCGGCGTGATTGATCCCGAAACCCAGCGCACCCTCGCCAGGTTCGGCGGTCACTCCCGCCGCTGGCCCTGGCGAGGCAGCCGCTGGGTACGGCCTGTGACGGGCAACGCATGCCGCTAGAAACAATCAAGGCTCAGCACCCCGGTGCTGAGCCTTTTACGTTATGCGGTGCGGGTGGCGCCAAGGTCTGGCCAACGTGATAGCTTTTCTCCAACAGAGCCTGCCTGCGATTTTCTGACCCTTTCGAGCCATGAAGCACCTCCAGTCTTCGTGGAGAAAACCCGAAATACCCAAATGTCCCCTTCATCCACGCCGTGTCCAACGCGGCGAGGTAACCAGCATCCTCCACTTCGTCCGATCGCGCAGCAGCAGGTACCAAAAGAACGCCGGACCGGGACGGTTGAAGGGACCCTTCCGGATCATCCATCTGATCGTAAGCCCATCCCCAAGACCACACGCGATCAACCCAGCCTTTCATCATGGATGGCATGCCCCACCAATACAGCGGGAAAACAAGGCATATCGCATCTGCGCGCGCGATCCGTTCTTGTTCTTTGGCCACGTCCGACGGTGTGGTTTCGCCGCGATCTGCGGCAATGTCTTCCATCGTCCAACGCGGGTCGAAACCTTCGGCATGCAGATCCGCAAGCTCGACGGAATGGCCAGCCGACTTGGCGCCAGCCATGAATTGCCGGGCAACAGCCGCGCTGAACGAGGATGGGTCGGGGTGATCTAGGACAGTCAATACATGCATGGGCGGCTTTCATAAAAATGACTGTTCTGCGAATGCGCAAGCCTATCCTGTTCGCCAAGCAAGATTAATCTCCTGGCGCGGCAAGGACTCTCTCTGATCCTTGTGAGTAAGTTCTATAAAGGTTCAAGGCGCCTTCAGTTCATGGGCAACCGTGCCGCATCGCCTCATCAACATATGATGGGGGTTTGGCTCATTCACTGAGCATTTTCTTGTATTTTCAGGGGAAATTGGCACCGGCCCTCCCTGAAACGCGCGAACAGGACGGGAGGCCGGTGCCTCCCCGCGGGCCGAAACCGGCCTGCGGGTATTTGACCGCCCAAAGGGGCTATTCGCCGCCGCCCAACTGGTGGACATAGGCTGCAACCGCGCGCACTTCGGCATCGGTCAGGCGTCCGCTCCACGCCGGCATGACGCCAAAGCGGCTATAGGTCACGGTGGTCTTCACGGTGTCGTAATCCCCACCATAGAGCCAGATCGCGTCCTTCAGGTTCGGCGCGCCCTGCATCTGATCGCCGCTGGCATCCTCGCCATGGCAGGCGGCGCAATTGTCGGCAAAGACGGTTTCGCCCGCACTGACAAGGCTCTCATCGCGCGGTGTGCCCGACAGCGACATCACGTAGTTCACCACCTGTTCAATCTCGTCGCGCGACAGAATCTCACCAAAGGCGGGCATCTCGGAATAATGCGCATCCGCGTCTTCCTCGTTGCGGACACCATGCGCGATGGTGGTGTAAATCGACTCGATGTCACCGCCCCAGAGCCAGTCATTGTCCAGCAGGTTGGGATACCCTTTGGCGCCTGCGGCCCCCGATCCGTGGCATTGCGCGCACCAAGTCTTGAACACTGACGCACCCGCCTTCGTGGCATAGTCGTTCAGCTCGGGATTCTCGGCCAGCCGTGTCAGATCGACCGCCGCCAACTGCTCCCAGTTTTCGGCATTGGCCTCTTCGACGGCTGCAATCTCGGTGATCACGTTTGCGCGTGTCGACCAGCCCAGAACGCCCGCGGTGGCACTGTTGATCATCGGCCATGCTGGATAAGCGATAGAGTAGCCGATGGCCCAGACGATACAGGCATAAAAGGTCCACAGCCACCAGCGCGGCAGCGGGTTGTTGAACTCTTCGATCCCGTCCCAGGAATGGCCTGTCGTGCTGGGATCATCGTCCATTTTCTTGGGTGTTTTCTTGGCCATGATCTCAACCCTCCTTGGCATCAATGGGTTTGCGGAGCGGCGCAGGCTTGTCTTCGTGACGGAACGGAATGTTGCGCGGTTCCTCGTAGCTCTTGGTGCCGCCCGGGCGGAACACCCAGAGGATCACACCGACGAAAAAGGCGAAGAGAACCAGGAGCATCCAGCTGTCGGCAAATTCGCGCAAGAGTGAATAGGTTTCCATATCGTTCCCCTTTCCCTAGCGGCTGGCGTCGGGCGTGAAGGTCGAGAAATCGACCAGCGTGCCCAACATCTGCAGATAGGCGATCAGCGCATCCATCTCTGAAATACCCGGCTTGCCGTCAAAGTTACGGATCTGCGCGCCCGGATACCGCTCCAGCATGGCATCGTAATCGCCAAACGGGTCGATCTGCACCTTGAAGTCAGCCGCCGCGTTCTCGATCATCTCGTCGGTATAGGGCACCCCGACCAGCTTGTGCGTCTTCAGCAGGTCCGTGATGTGCGTCGGTTCGATCATCGCCCTTTCGAGATAGCCATATTTCGGCATCACCGATTCCGGCACGACCGATTGCGGGTTGCGCAGGTGGTCTACGTGCCATTCATCCGAGTAGCGCCCGCCGACACGGGCAAGATCCGGCCCGGTCCGCTTGGACCCCCATTGAAACGGGTGATCGTATTTCGACTCTGCCGCAAGGCTGTAGTGTCCATAGCGCTCGACCTCGTCGCGCATCGGACGGATCATCTGGCTGTGGCAGGTGTAGCAGCCTTCGCGCACGTAGATGTCGCGCCCGGTCAACTCCAGCGGGGAGTAGGGGCGCATGCCCTCCACGTCCTCGATGGTATTTTCCAGCCAGAAGAGCGGCGTGATCTGCACGAGCCCCCCGATCGTGACCACCAGGAAGGCGAAGATCGCCAGAAGGGTCACGTTCTTTTCCAGGATTGCGTGTTTGTCCAGGATTGCCATTTACCGGTCCCCTTTCTTATTCAGCCGGGACAGCGGAGTTTTCTGCTGTCACAGCAGGGCTCCGTCTGACGGTCATGTAAAGGTTGTAGCACATGATGATGCCACCCAGCAGGAACAGCACCCCGCCAAGACCGCGCACCACCAGCATCGGGAACTTGGCCGCCACAGTGTCGGCGAAAGAGTTCACGAGGAAGCCATTGGCATCCACTTCGCGCCACATCAGGCCCTCCATGATGCCGGTCACCCACATGGATGCCGCGTAGAGGATGATCCCGATGGTGGCCAACCAGAAGTGCCAGCTGACCAGACTCAGGCTATAGAGCCGCTCGCGGTTCCACAGCTTCGGCACCAGGAAATAAAGCGCGCCAAAGGTGATCATGCCGTTCCAGCCCAATGCGCCGGAATGAACGTGGCCGATGGTCCAGTCGGTGTAATGCGACAAGGAGTTGACCGCACGGATCGACATCATCGGACCCTCGAACGTGGACATGCCGTAAAAGCCGATGGAAATCACCATCATCCGGATGATCGGATCGGTACGCAGCTTGTCCCAGGCCCCGCTGAGCGTCATCAGGCCGTTGATCATGCCGCCCCAGCTGGGCATCCACAGGATGATAGAGAACACCATGCCAAGGGTCGAGGCCCAGTCAGGCAGCGCCGTGTAGTGCAAGTGGTGCGGACCGGCCCAGATATACAGGAAGATCAGCGCCCAGAAGTGGATGATCGACAACTTGTACGAAAAGACCGGACGTTCCGCCTGCTTCGGCACGAAGTAGTACATCATGCCCAGAAAGCCGGCCGTCAGGAAAAAGCCCACGGCGTTATGCCCGTACCACCACTGCACCATGGCGTCTTGCACACCCGAGAAGACCTGCACGGATTTCGAGCCGAAGATGCTGACCGGGATGCTGAGGTTGTTGAACACATGCAGCATCGCCACGGTGATGATGAACGACATGTAGAACCAGTTTGCCACGTAGATATGCGGCTCGCGGCGCTTGACCAGCGTGCCGATGAAAACCGCCAGATACGCCAGCCAGACAACGGTCAGCCACCAGTCCACATACCATTCCGGTTCTGCGTATTCCTTGGATTGGGTGGCGCCCAAAAGATAGCCGGTTGCCGCCAAAACGATGAACAGCTGGTAGCCCCAGAAAACGAACCATGCCAGATTTCCGCCCCAGAGCCGTGCGGCGCTGGTGCGTTGGACCACGTAGAACGATGTCGCAATCAGGGCGTTGCCGCCGAACGCAAAGATCACCGCCGAGGTGTGAAGCGGTCGCAGTCGCCCGAAATTCGCATAGCCTTCAGCCCATTCGAAATTGAGCTGCGGAAACGCCAATTGAAAGGCGATAAACGTGCCCGCCAGGAAACCGACCACACCCCATAATGCGGTTGCGATCACCCCGGCGCGGATCACGCCATCCATGTATTCCCCTGACAGATCAACAGTTTCCTGCGGCTCATCAGTGTTACGCAGCACCCACAGGAACATCCCTGCGGAGACCAGCGCAACTGTGAGAGCGTTGACAAGATAGGCCAGATCGCGCGCGTAATTTGCTGCGATCAACGCCAGAAACGTGATCAGGCCAAGCACGATCAGCTTGAAATAATTCGACATGTTACGTCCCTTCGTCCTGTTTCACACGATTCGACCAGAACCGCGCGTGCGCATTTAGACATTTGCGTTCTTGCCGCGCTGCGGCACCACCTGCTTTGATCTGCATCAAGGAATTGAATCCAAATTCTAGGCACATATCTGATGTATCGTGTCGCGCGCCTTGACACCAGCCTGTGGACACTATCACCGGCGGGGCAGATGCCCCGCTTCCCCCTTTTTGCACGGAGCATATCATGGCCTATAAATCGATCGTCTCCATCCTCACCGATGAAAGCCTCATGGCCCCCGCGCTTGATTGCGCGATGAACGCGGCGCGTGCGTATGATGCGCATCTCGATGTTCTGACGCTGGGGGTCGACCGATCTTCAACCGGGTATTACTACGCCGGGGCTTCGGCGCTTGTGCTGGAACAGTCGATCGCGCACGCCGACGAAGAAGCGCACAAGATCATGGCCGCCGCGCGATCGCGTCTGACCAAGAGCGAACTGCGCTGGTCCTGCGATTCCGATGTGGCGCAACTTGTCGAATTGCCGCGGCGGGTGGCCCAGCGCGCGCGGTTCGCTGATCTGGCGATCCTGCCGCAACCCTACGGCGAAGGGCGCGGTACAGAGCTGGAGCCAGTGACAGAAGCCTGCCTCTTTGACGCCCAGGTGCCAGTCCTTATCGTGCCCGACGACGTAAAGCCTGCAGTCAAACCCCAGCGAATCGCCATCGGCTGGAATGAAAGCGCCGAAGCGATGACAGCGGTGCGTGCGGCGTTGCCGTTCCTGCAAGGCGCCGAGAAGGTGCATGTGGTCATCGTCGATCCGCCCGCCCACGGTGCAGGCCGCTCGGACCCCGGCGGGCTCTTGTCGCAGTTTCTGGCGCGGCACGGCGTGCGGGTCGAGATTGATGTGCTGTCCAAGACGCTACCGCGCGTGTCGGATGTTCTGATGCGGCATGCTGCGGATATGGATGCGGACCTGATGGTGCTCGGCGCTTATGGGCATTCGCGGTTCCGCGAGGCCGTCTTTGGCGGCGCAACCCGCAATCTGCTGGAACACGCCACCCTTCCATTGTTCATGGCCCACTAAAGCAGCTCACATAGCTTTCACTTGACTACCTGCGCTGCCGCGTCCCACCCTGATTGCAGGGAGGGGCGCGGCAGAATGCGGAAATGGGCAAGGCATATCGTCAGTGCGGTCGCGATCTGACCGACTTTTTTTCACGGCGATGTCATCTGCGGTCCGCGGTTTATTCATACATTGCCGGAGAGGTCAGGCGGGCTGCTGTCGGCGCGATGCCTGCAGATGGCCGGGCCAGCCGCGTGTGGACGCCCCATGATGGTTGATTTCTCTACCCGAGCGGTCAGACCAGCATCCCGCCATCGCTGTCATCGCCGGCCTCGGCCAGCAGTCCTTCAAAATCCGGAACCGTGACGCGGCGTTTGCCTTCAAGCTGGATGACGCCCTCGCGCTTGAGCGCGGAAATCTGGCGGCTCACGGTCTCCAGCGTCAGCCCGAGATAATCGGCCATCGCTTCTCGGGTCAGCGGCAGTTCGAACACCAGCGTGCTGTTCCCGTCGACCATGTTGAGTGCCGCACTGCGCCGCCCGATGATCGACAGCAGCGAAGCGATCTTTTCGCGGGCCGTCTTGCGCCCCAGCACAAGCATCCATTCGCGGGCCGCGTCCAGCTCATCAAGGGTCATCTCCAGCAGGCGCTGCGACACGGCAGGTGTCCGGCCCAACAAGTCTTCGAAGGGTTTCTTGCGGAAGCAGCACATCACCAGATCGCTGGTCGCGACAACATCATAGGCCGCGGCAGCGCGTCCGGGGCGTCCGACGAAATCACTGGGCAGAAGCAATCCGACCATCTGCCGCCGCCCGTCCTCCATTGTCTGCGTCAACGTGGCGATTCCGGACACCACGGACCCGACAAAATCCATCCTGTCGCCCGACCAGACGACCGTCTGGCCCGCCTGGAAGTTCCGGTAATACTTGATTTGATCGAGTTGCTCCAACTCGTCTGCCTCGCACCGCGCGCAGACGGCGCGATGCCGAATCGGGCACGCTCCACAATCCTGCGGTAGCGTCCGGATAGATGGAATTCCCATGTTTTCGGATCCGATTCTGGTAATCTTGATCTGGGTCAACGTTGGTGGATATCGGCGTGCATTAACTAGGCGCATGGACAACAAAGCACAACTGGACAGGCTTGGCCTTTTTGACGCCAAGGTTCCGCGTTATACCAGCTATCCGACAGCCACGCAATTTTCTTGCGGGGTCGGACCGCAACGTCATTCGGAATGGATCAGGGGCATTCCGGAAGGCAGTGAAATCTCGCTATACGTGCATGTTCCCTTCTGCCGCAGGCTGTGCTGGTTCTGCGCCTGCCGCACGCAAGGCACGCAAAGCGACCGCCCGGTTGCCGCCTATCTTGAGGTCTTGAAAGCCGAACTCGCGCTGCTCAGCGCCGATTTGCCGCAGGGGGTCACCCTCTCGAGATTGCATTGGGGCGGCGGCACGCCGACATTGCTGAACCCGGCGATGATGGACGAGTTGGCAGGCGCGATTCGCGAGGTCGTGCCATTTTCGGGAAATACCGAATTCTCGGTCGAGATCGACCCGAACGAGATCGATGCCCCGCGCCTTGACGCGCTGGCACGTGCCGGCATGACGCGCGCCTCGATCGGGGTGCAAGATTTCGATCCGATGATCCAGGAAAGCATCGGGCGTATCCAAAGCTTTGAATCCACCCGTGATGCGGCGCTGGAACTGCGCGCGCGCGGGGTGCAGAGCCTCAATGCCGATATCCTCTTTGGCCTGCCGCATCAGACCCAAAAGCGCATCACGACAAGCGTGCAGAAACTGCTGTCGCTCAGCCCGGACCGGATCGCGCTCTATGGCTACGCCCATGTGCCCTGGATGGCCAAGCGCCAACAATTGATCCCCTCGGCGGACCTGCCGACGCCGAAAGAGCGTCTGGCGCTCTTCGAGGCTGCACAAAAGCTCTTTGTCTGGGATGGCTATGCCGAGATCGGAATCGATCACTTCTCTGCCCCCGGTGACGGGTTGCAACAGGCGCAGCGCAGCGGGCGGTTGCGGCGCAATTTCCAGGGATACACGGACGATCAGGCGGATGTGCTGATCGGTCTGGGCGCTTCGTCAATCTCGCGTTTTCCGCAAGGCTATGCGCAGAACGCAGCCGCAACCGGGCTGCATACCGGCTGTATCCGGGCCGGGACATATTCGACCCACCGAGGGCATGTTTTTCAAGATGACGACCTGATGCGCGGGCGCATCATTGAGGCGCTGATGTGCGATTTCGCCGTGCGCAGCGCCGAGATCACCGCACGGTTCGACATCACGGCCAACGCGTTGCACACGATGCTGTCGGATGTTGCCGCGCAGTTCCCCGGCTTGCTGCAACTTAGCGAGGAAGGTCTGGCCATTCCGCCCCCCGCGCGCCCCCTGACACGTATGATCGCGCAGCGTTTCGACAGCTACGAGATGCGCAGTACCGGGCACAGTTCGGCGATCTGACGCGCCTGCTCGTTCAGCCCTTGCCGACTGTCTTTTCCCCCGTCAGCGCCGCCTGAACCGCGCCGCCGCCGCCAGCGCGGCCTCGGTCACGAAATGGCGCAGCCTGTCTTCCAGCGCATCTATCGTGGCCGGCCTCTATCCAGCGTCACCCGCTGCGCCCAGCCTTCAGGTCCAGTGCCGCGCGCAGCAGGGTTTGTGCGTATTCGGTCTGAGGCGCGTCAAACAGCGCCTGCGCCTCGCCGGTCTCGATGATGTCACCGTTGCGCATCACCACGACACGATGGCTCATCGCGCGCACCACATTCAGATCGTGACTGATGAAGAGATAGGCCAGCCCATGCTTGACCTGTAACCGCCGCAAAAGCTCCACGATCTGCACCTGAACCGTCATGTCGAGCGCGCTGGTCGGCTCGTCCAGCACCAGCAGCTTGGGCCGCAGGATCATCGCGCGGGCGATGGCGATACGCTGGCGCTGACCGCCGGAAAACTCGTGCGGATAGCGATCCATCGCGCTGGCAGGCAGTTCGACCTCCTCCAGCACTTCGGCCACCAGATCCCGCACAGGCCGTCCGTCTGGGGCGCCATGCACGCCCAGCCCCTCGGCAATGATCTGCTCGCATGTCATCCGCGGGCTGAGGCTGCCGAACGGATCCTGAAACACGATCTGCATATCGGCGCGATGGCGGCGCAGCTCGCGGGTGGACCAGCCATGCACATCCTCACCCATGAAGGTGATCTTCCCCTCCGAAGCGATGAGCCGCATGATCGCCAGCGCCAGCGTCGTCTTGCCCGAGCCACTCTCGCCGACGATGCCCAGCGTCTCGCCTGCGCGCACCTCGATGCTGGCGTCGTTCACGGCCTTCACATGCCCCACGGTGCGTTTCAGGAAACCTGTGGTGATCGGGAACCAGACCCGCAGGTTTTCCGTTTTCGCCACCACCGGCGCGTCATCCGGTATCGGCGCCGGCACACCGACGGCACGCGCCCCCAGCAGTTTGCGGGTATATGCGTGCTGTGGGTTGTTGAATATCTCGGCCGTCGGGCCGGCCTCAACGATGCGGCCATCCTTCATCACGCAGACCTTGTCGGCGATGCGCTGAACCACGCCCAGGTCATGGGTGATGAACAACAGGCCCATGTTCTCGCGCGCCTTCAAGTCCGCCAGAAGCTCCAGTATCTGCGCCTGGATGGTCACGTCGAGCGCGGTCGTCGGTTCGTCCGCGATCAGGATATCGGGCTTGTTCGCAAGCGCCATGGCAATCATCACCCGCTGCCGCTGGCCACCTGACAGCTCGTGCGGATAGGCACTCAGCCGGGATTCCGGGTCGCGGATGCCGACCTTCTCCATCAGCTCGATGACCGTGCCACGCGCCGGGCTGCTCATGATCCAGCCGCGCGACGTGCCCCCCAACAGCACCCGCCCCAGCCACAGCAACAGCGTCAGACCGACCGCCCAGATCAAGGCCTTGCCGGTCCGTGGGCCCAGATCGGCCAGGTACGCACCCATGAAATCCAGGCTTGGCTCGTCCGGCGAGGTCACCACGAAAGACACGTAGGCCGCGACGGCAGCAAAGACCACGGCGCACCAGAGGAAGCACTTGACCGGGTTGAAATTCAGCCAGCTTTCCAGCAGCCGCTTGGCGCCGCTGCGCCCCTGCAGGTTCTGGTGCAGCTCCAGCGATTCCGACAGCTGCTTTTCGATCGTGTGCAGCGGGTTGAGCGACGTCATCGGCTCCTGAAAGATGAAACTGATGTCGTTGCCGCGCACCTTGCGCAGCATCTTGTCATCCGCACCGATCATCTGCTGGCCGTCATAGGTCACGCTGCCGGTCACTTCGGCCGATGATCCCAGCAACGACACGGTGCTCAGCGCGGTGATCGACTTGCCCGACCCGGACTCGCCCACCAGCGCCACGGTCTCGCCGCGGTCCACGGTGAACGAAACACCATGCACACACGGCACGACCTGCCCGTCCTGGCGGAAACTGATCCCCAGATCCCTGACTTCGAGCAGGCTCATTCAAACGTCTTTCTGGGGTCGAACGCGTCGCGCACACCCTCAAAGATGAAAACCAGCAACGACAGCATGATCGCAAAGGCAAAGAACGCGGTGAACGCCAGCCACGGCGCCTGCAGGTTTCGTTTTGCCTGCAGGGTCAATTCGCCCAATGACGGCGCAGAGGACGGCAGACCGAAGCCCAGAAAATCCAACTGTGCCAATAGCGAAATGGTGCCGGTGATCAGGAAGGGCAGCATAGTCAGCGTCGCCACCATCGCGTTGGGCAGCATGTGGCGGAACATGATCTTGAGGTTGCTCACGCCAAGCGCCTTGGCCGCGCGGACATATTCCAGGTTGCGCGCGCGAAGGAACTCGGCCCGCACCACACCCACCAGCGCCATCCAGCCGAAAAACACCGTGATCGCCACCAGCAGCCAGAAACTGCGCGGCAGCACCGCAAAGAGGATGATGATCACATAGAGCTGCGGCGTGGCGCTCCATATCTCGATGATGCGCTGAAAGATGAGATCGGTCAGCCCGCCGAAATAGCCCTGCACCGCTCCGGCGACGATCCCGATGATCGATGCTGTCGCGGTCACGATGAGCGTGAACAGAACCGACAGGCGGAAACCGTAAATCACCCGCGCCATCACATCGCGCTTGGTATCATCGGTGCCCAGCCAGTTCTGCGCATTGGGCGGCAAGGGCGCTGCGCCGGGCCGGTCAACGGCGGTGTTGTAGCTATAGGGAATAATCGGCCAGAGCGCCCAGCCCTTCTCGATCGCCTCTCCCTCGACGATACCGTCGGCGGCGTCCGCAATGACGGCCTCGGGATCGTCAAAACAGATATCCAACCCACCCGACACGATCAGGCAGTTCACTTCCGGATCGCGGTAGACGGCCTCGGTCTCGAAATCGCCTCCAAAGGCGGTTTCCGGATAAAAGCGGAAAATCGGCGCGTAATAATCGCCCCGATACTGGATCAGGATCGGTTTGTCATTGGCCACGAATTCAGCACAGGCGGTTATGCCGAATACGATAGTGAACAGGATCAGCGACCAGAACGCCCGCTTGTTGCGCCGGAAATTGCGCCAGCGACGCTGGTTGAGCGGAGACAGAGCCATCAGACACGCCCCTTTGCATCTTCTGGCCGGAAACATCCCGGAGTCCGGGGCAGCGCCCCGGGCCTTCTATCCGGGTTTGTCCGGGTCTTGTGATTATTCGCGCGCATCCCGTCAGCCCTCGCGCTTTTCAAAGTCGATCCGTGGATCGACCAGCACATACATCAGGTCCGAGACGATGCCGACCAGCAGACCGATCAGGCCAAACAGGAACAGCGTCCCGAACATCACCGGGTAATCGCGCCCCACTGCGGCCTCGAAACCCAACCGCCCCAAACCATCGAGCGAGAAAATCGTCTCGATCAGGACCGAGCCGCCAAAGAACACCCCGATAAAGACCGCCGGAAACCCCGCGATCACGATCAGCATCGCGTTGCGAAAGACATGGCCGTAGAGCACGCGCTTTTCGCTCAGCCCCTTGGCGCGGGCGGTCATCACGTAGTGTTTCTTGATCTCGTCGAGAAAGCTGTTCTTGGTCAGCAAGGTCAGCGTCGCAAAGGCCGAAATGGTGCTGGCCATCACCGGCAGCGTGATGTGCCACAGGTAATCCGCCGCCTTGCCCAGCGCGCTCAACTGGTCGAAATTATCCGAGGTAAGCCCGCGCAGCGGGAACCATTTCCAGTATGATCCGCCCGCGAACAGAACCAGCAGCATGATCGCAAAGAGAAACGCGGGGATCGCGTAGGCGATGATGATCGCGCCACTGGTCCAGGTGTCAAACGCGCTGCCGTCACGCACCGCCTTGGAGATGCCCAGCGGGATCGAGATGAGATAGGCGATCACCGTTGACCACAGCCCAAGGGTAATCGACACCGGCATCTTTTCCAGCACCAGGTCTGTCACCGCGATCTTGCGAAAATAGCTCTCTCCGAAATCGAACCGGGCATAATCCCACATCATGCCGGCGAACCGCTCCAACGGGGGCTTGTCCAGGCCGAACTGTTTTTCCAGTTCCTTGATCAACTCGGGCGGCAGGCCCCGCGCGCCGACATATTTCTCGTTGCCCTGGCTCAGCATCTGGCCGCCCGCATCCGCGCCGCCGCCCGAGAACCCCTCGAACACGTCACCCTCGCCCTGCATCTTGGCGATGATCTGTTCGACCGGGCCACCGGGCACGAACTGTACCAGCGCAAAGTTGATGATCATGATCCCCACAAGCGTGGGAATGATCAGCAAGAGCCGCCGCAGGATATAGGCGCCCATTTCCGGACTACCTCAGCACGCCAGCCGCCTTGAGCGCGGCGGCCTTTTCCGCGTCATACCACCAGAAATCAAGCACGCCGAGTTGGTAAGGCGGCTGCTTTTCGGGATGGTCGTATACGTCCCAATAGGCGACCCAATGCTTGTCATTGTACCACACCGGCACCATCGCGAACTCGTAGCGCAGCGCCCGGTCAAGCGCCCGCAACGCCGCGTCCTCCTCGGCCTGGCTTTCCGTCGCCAGCGAGGCGTCGATGATCGCATCCACCAGCGGGCTGGCAATGCCTGCGGGGTTGAAGACCGAATAGGCCGCCGCCTCGGACCCATACATCTGGCGCAGCCCGGTGCCCGCCCCTGTCAACGGGTAGTAGGACGCGAACAGCATGTCATAGTCGCGCTCGCGCCGCCGCAGGGTAAATTGCGACACATCAATCGTCTCGTACTGCGTCGTGATTCCCAGCTGACTGACGTTACTCATGAAATTCTCGACAATCCCGCCCAGTGTCGCGGCACTCGGGGCTGGGATCGGGAAGTTCAGTGTCAACAGCTCGCCATCGGCATTGCGCCGCTTGCCATCGGCGCCCACCAGCCAGCCGGCTTCGTCGAGCAGCTTGGACGCCTTGGCGCGGTTGCGCCGGTCGGACAGTTTCTTGCCGTTCGAACTGTGCGCGGTGACCGCCGGTTCGGTCAGCATCTCGCTCGGGACAAGATCGCCCAGCGACTTGAGCAGCTCCAGCTCCAGCCCTTCGGGCGGGCCCTTGGCCTCCAGTTCGGTGCCCTGGGCGAATGAATTCCGCTGCTTGAACAGGCTGTGCTGCAACGAGGCATTGGTCCACTCGAAGTTGAACGCAAGCGCAATGGCCTGACGCACCCGCTTGTCCTTCAGCTTTTCGCGCCCGAGGTTGAACACGAATCCCGACGCGCCGGGGGGCGAGCCGTCCAGCAATTCCTCAAGCACGACATGTCCGTTCTGGACCGCCGGAAAATCATAGGCCGTCGCCCATTTTTTCGAGCTGGTTTCCGAGCGGAACAGGTATTCACCCGCCTTGAACGATTCGAACGTCGCAGCGTCATCGAGGAAATATTCGATGCGGATACGGTCAAAGTTGAACCGCCCCTTGTTGACCGGCAAATTCCAGCCCCAGTAATCGGGATTGCGGCGATAGACGATCTGGCGACCGACATCGTAGCTCTCCAGAACATAGGGCCCCGACCCGATGGCCGGATCGAGCCGCGATTCGTTCAGCATGGCGCCCGTGCGCTCGTACCACGCCTTGGAAAATACCGGGGTCGAGCCGACCTGATCGATCATCGAGCGCCGCGAGGGGTCTTCTGCAAAGGTGAATTTTACCCGGTGATCATCCAGTGCCTCGGCCGTCAGAACACGCTTCTTGACAGCTTCGGCGTAGGACGGAATGCCCTGTTCCAGAAACAGGTTATGCGAGAACACTACGTCATGCGCGGTCACCGGCGTGCCATCTGAAAAGCGCGCTTCGGGGCGCAGGTGAAAGATCACCCAGGTCTTGCCCTCGTCATACTCCAGGCTCTCGGCCAGCAGCCCGTAGCTTTCGCCATAAGCGTCGGCGGGCACCCAGCTGGTGTTGCTCAGCGGATCCTCGGCCAGCAGCGACTCGTAAAGCAGCGACGTGCCCGAACCCGGCACGCCCTTCAGCGCATAGGGGTTGAGCGTGTCGAAGGTGCCGGACGCCGCCAGCGAGATTTCACCGCCCTTGGGCGCGTCGGGGTTCACATAGTTGAAATGCGGGTAATCGGCGGGATAGCTGAGATCGCCGAAATAGGAATAGCCGTGGCTGCGGATGATCTTGTCTTCGGCCAGAGCCGCCTGTGACATAAGTGCGGCGATACCCAGCCCCAGAAGCGCGGTCCAGACCAACCGCTTTCCCGCACGGTTTCGCGTGGCCGCGATGGCGCGGCTCTTTGCGGTGCGTGCCTGCTGGTGGTCTGCTTGGTGATCTGAGCGCCTGATCATCCCGTCCTCCATGTTGCTGCCCCATTCATCTGGGGTGCATATTGTCCGCTGCAAGCTAATGGAGGCTCGTGGCGATGTTCAAGCGCTGATCGGCAAGCGCGCGGCGAAACATGTCGCGCCCTTGCAGCGCGCAGCAAAAAGCCGCCGGGCCTTCGCAGGTCTGGCGGCTTTTGATTTTTCAAACGAAGATAAATCAGTCGTCGAGACTGTCGAGGAACGCAATCACGTTCGCACGGTCTTCGGCTTTGCCGAGGCCCGAAAAGCCCATCGTTGTGCCCGGCGCATAACCGCCCGGATTGGTCAGGAAGCCGTTCAGATGCTCGGGCGTCCAGACATCGGCGACCTTCTCCAGCGCGCCGGAATAAGTATAGCCCTCGGCACTGTCGACCGGGCGACCGACCACACCGTAGAGATACGGCCCGGTGGAATTCGCGCCTTTTTCCAGCTTGTGGCACGCCTTGCACTTGTTGAAGACGCGCTCGCCCTTGCCGATATCAGCCGAGGCCAACAATTCTTCGATGCTCGGGCCTTCCTCGGCCACGGCATTGTCGTCGCCGCTGCTGATCTCGATCACATAACCCTGCGCATGGGCATCACCATGCCCACCACCACCGTGGTAGATCGTTTCGGCGGCAAATTTGCCCAACAGGAACACCAAAAACGCCCCGCAAAAGCCGCCCAGCAGCTTGGTCAGTGTCATCGTATCGAACATAGGCCAATTTCCATTTGAGTTTTTTTAGGTCTCTTGGCCGCGTATCTATCCGCTTCCCCTAGGCGTGCGCAAGGTATAGTTTCCGCGACTAAATGCCCGAGGGGCAAGCATCGACGACAGGATAACGACATCATGACGAAGCGTATTGCCTTTCAGGGCGAGCCGGGGGCCTATTCGCATCAGGCTTGCGTGGATACTTACCCCGATCTCGATCCCTTGCCGTGCCGCACTTTTGAGGATGCGATGGAGGCGGTGCGCAGCGGGGACGCCGCGTTGGCGATGCTGCCGGTCGAAAATTCGACCTTTGGTCGGGTGGCGGATATTCACCACCTGATGCCGGCCAGCGGGCTGCATATCGTGAACGAGGCTTTCGTGCGGGTGCATATAAATCTGCTCGTGCTGCCCGGCACGAAGCTGGCGGATGTGAAACAGGCGATGAGCCACACCATGCTGCTGGGGCAGTGCCGCGCCTACCTGGAAGAACACGGCATCCGCCGCGTGACCGGCGCGGACACCGCTGGATCGGCCCGACAGGTGGCACAGGATGGCGACCCCACCACTGCCGCACTGGCCAGTGAACTGGCGGGCGAGATCTATGGGCTGGATGTTCTGGCGCGCCATATCGAGGACGAAGGCAACAACACCACCCGTTTTCTGGTCATGTCGCCGGAGCCGGACATGTCACGACGCGGCACCGACGGGATGCTCACCAGCTTTGTCTTTACAGTGCGCAACATTCCCGCCGCGCTCTACAAGGCGATGGGTGGTTTTGCCACCAACGGCGTGAACATGACCAAGCTCGAATCCTACATGGTCGGCGGCTCGTTCTCGGCCACCCAGTTCTATGCCGATATCGAAGGCCACCCTGATGATCCAAACGTCAAGCTGGCGCTTGATGAACTGCGCTACTTCACATCGCAGCTCGACATTCTGGGCGTCTACCCGCGCGATCCGGCCCGAGATTGACGCAGGCCATGATCTCGACAGGCTCTCTCCTGTCCGCCGATCATAAATCATCATAAGTTTCAATATCTTGACTTGGGTCAACTCGCCAGCGGGTCGATGCCGCGCAAGGCTGTTCACGCCTGTTGCGATCACGCGCCATCACGCCGCGATACTGCCCCGGTAACAGCTTCGCGCGTTCCGGAGAGCGGTTATTCACGACGCCGAGACCGCCTATTTCCCGGCGCGGAAAACACCCCAGATGGTTGGTCATGCAAGGCACACAACCTGCCTGCCAACACTATCTGACACCAAAGGAGCATATCATGCGAACTCTCACCATAATCGCCCTCATCGCCGCCACCGCTTCACCTGCCCTGGCCAGCATTCCGGCAACCGACGTCGCACAGCCCGCGCCCTACAGCGCCCTCGATACCGGCGATCGTCAGGAACGGGCCAAGATTTTTGACACCAGCGAGCTTTCCGGCAGCGAACGCAGCGGTCTTACCCGGACCGGCGCCCTTGATCCCGGTGACCGCAAAGAGCGCGAGAAGATCTTTCAACTCAGCGAGTTGAGCGCGGCCGAGCGTCAGCCCGGCCTCTGACCCCGGCCTTTATCCCGGACACTGGCGCGGCATGACATCCCGTCCCCCATATGCCGCCCAGACGAAAGCCGCCCGGCCAAATTGACCGGGCGGCTTGTTCGACCTAACGATGCCGGCGGATCAAGCCCGGCGGCTATACTTGTCTTCAAGATCGCGCGCATAGGACGCCGCGCGCATCTCGTACCGCTTGAACATGCTCGACCGGGCCAGTTTCAGCGATTGCACCAGCAGCCGCGCCGACAGGTTCTGGGCTTTCAGTTCCATCTCGATGGACATCCGTGTGCGCCCGCGTGACAGCGCCACAAGGTCCAGCACCAGATCGCAATGAAGCGACGGCGATGTCGCGATAAAACACATCCCGCTGGGCGGGTCATATTCGGTTAGCTCCAGCCGCATTTCGCGCCGCTTGCCGCGCACCTCGAACGCGGTGTCCCACATCATTCCCACACCATTCTGTGGCTTGTCGTCGATCCGCTGTACCTCGGCGCCACGCCGCAGCGCCGACCGCTCCAGCGCCGCGAAATCCGAGACCTGATCGAATACGAACTCGATGGGGGCCTCGATGTCTTCTCTGGTGGAGAATTTCATTGCTCAGCCTCTTTCGTGCCTTTTGCGGCATTGTCGCCTCAATCCAGCGTATCCGCAAGCCAGTTACGCAGCAAGAATTGAGCAATCGCGCCCTTTCGCGCGGGTGCCAGACGCGGATGCTCTCCGGCGAAGGCCTGCGCGATCTCCTCTCGCGTGACCCATACCGCGTCTTCGATTTCGACCGGATCAATAGTGATCTCGTCACTCAGGGCGATCCCCTCGCAGCCCATCATCAGAGATGTCGGAAAGGCCCAGGGCTGGCTGGCCAGATAGCGAACCGCGCCGACACGTACCCCCGCTTCCTCGTATACTTCACGGCGCACCGCGGCTTCGATCGTTTCGCCCGGCTCGACAAACCCGGCCAGCAGCGAATACATCCCCTCCGGCCAGCCAGGCGAGCGGCCCATCAGCACCGAATTGCCACGAAGGATCAGCATGATCACAACCGGGTCCGTGCGCGGGAAATGCCCTGCCCCACAGGCGGGGCAGAAACGCTGCCACCCGGCCTGGCAGATTTCGCTGGCCGTGCCGCAACAGGCGCAGAACCCGTGGCTCGCATGCCAAGAACAAAGCGCCTTGGCGGTCGCTGACAGCTCTGCATCGCGCACGTCCAGATGCGTCATGATCCGCCGTAACTCTGCAAAGACCGCGTCTTGCGGCAAATCCGGGTGCTGCTGCTCCGAGGCATCGAGAAAGGTGTTCAGCGGCGCATCCTCTGCCCCCGCCGGGGTCCAGCCCGAAATGTCATGGGCAAAGATCAATGTACCAGTCTCGTCACGACCAAGCAGGATCGGATCCTTGGCGTGGATATCATCGCCGCCCGAGATGACTGGATGATCCATTGGCAGCCGAACCAGCCTGTCCAGCGTGCCGGCGCGCACCAGCGGTTTGCCCCGCCACAGCAAGATGCTGCATGCCGCACCGTCCTGCCGGGCTCTGTCCCAAAGGTCTGCGCGCCCACGCAGCTCCGCCGCGCGATCCAGACCCGAACCGCCGAACGTCACCGTCTCTGCGTGCCGCATTCCTGCCCTCTCTCGATTTGTTGCTCAGGTGCCACGATCCAAGGGCAAGAGCAAGCTGCGGGTCAAGCAGCAGGTCGCAAAACTTGCGGCTCGGAAAAAAAATCAACCTAGATTTGTGCTGAATGCAACCACTTAATCCTCAGGGCGTAGCCACTACCCGTCAGCTCGCATAATTAATTCCCCCCGCACGCCCATGACAACACATGACCCTTCACTGCAACCATCGCCGCACTTGCGGCCCAACGATCTGAGCGCCACGCTGCGCCTGCTGGCCACGACTGACCTGCACGCCAATCTGCTGCCCTATGATTACTATGCAGACAAGGGCGATCAGCCTTACGGGCTGGCGCGCACGGCAACTTTGATCCGTGCCGCACGGGCCGAAGCGGCAAATGTCATGCTCTTCGACAATGGCGACGCTTTGCAGGGCGCACCGCTGAGCGACATCACCGCGCAGGCTGACAGCGGCTGGTCGGGGGCGCACCCGATGATCACGGCGATGAACCATCTGGGCTATGATGCGGCGGGGTTGGGCAACCACGAGTTCAACTTCGGCCTCGACTGGTTGATGCGGACCCTGGCGGCGGCACGGTTTCCGATCACCTGCGGCAATGTCCATTCCGGCCCGGACGTGCCGGGGCCGCCGCTGCTGTCCCCCTACCTGCTGCTGTCCTGGCAAATCACCGATCGCCACGGGGGCTGCCACCCGCTGACCGTCGGCGTACTGGGACTGGTGCCGACCCAGATCTCTGTCTGGGACACCCATCACCTGGCCGGACAACTGACCGCGCATGACATGGTCCAGAGCGCGCGCCGCCTCGTGTCGCAAATGCGCCGCGAGGCGGCCGACCTGGTGATAGTGCTGGCCCATACCGGTATCGACCCAAGCCCCCACCTGCCGGGGATGGAGAACGCGGCGCTGCCGCTGGCAGCGGTGCCGGGTGTCGATGCGATCATTGCCGGGCACAGCCATCAGGTCTTTCCCGAAGTTGGCAACTTGCGGCAGGCAGGGGTTGACCCCGAGGCCGGAACACTCAGCGGAATCCCCGCGGTGATGGCGGGCTTTCGCGGCTCGCATCTCGGCGTGCTGGATCTGGGCCTCGTGCGGCGCGGCGGCAAATGGCGTGTCCAAAGCCACCGGGCCGAGGCACGCCCCGTCGTCCCGTTGCGCAATCAGGCCCCTGTGCCCGCCGATCCTACGCTAGGCGGCGCGCTGAAGACGGCTCATGATGCAACGCTTGCGCTCATCGCGCGGCGCGTCGGCCACAGTGCTGCACCATTGCACACCTATCTGGCGATGGCCCCGTGCTCGACCGTCGTGCGCGTCGTCACCCGAACCCAGCGCGCCGCCCTGTCACGCGCAGTAGCCGGGACAGCGCATGAGGGCCTGCCGATCTTGTCGGCCTCCGCCCCCTTTCAAGACCGGCGGACGTGGCGAGCCGTTGCATTTCACCGACATTCCCGCAGGCCCGCTCAGCCTTCGCCATGCCGCCGATCTCTGCGGTTTTCCCAACACGCTCTGCGGGCTGCGCCTCAGCGGTGCCGAACTGCGCGACTGGCTGGAGCGGGCAGCGGTCTGCTTTCACCAGATCATTCCCGGCGGCACTGACCAGATGCTGTGCGACCTGGAAGTGCCCGGACATGTCTTTGATCTGATCGACGGCCTGAACTACCAGATCGACCTCAGCGTGCCGCCACGCTACTCGGGCGCAGGCGTGCTGGTGAATCCGGATGCCCACCGAATTCGCGATCTGCGCCATGATGGGCGCCCCATCGACGACGACGCAATGTTCCTGCTGGCCACCAACAGCTACCGCGCTTCCGGAGCGGGCTCGTACCGCGCCTGGCCCGACGCGGCGGTGGTGTACCAGGGGCAGACCACCATACGCGAGATTGTGGTGGGCCACCTGCGCAGCACCGGCCCCGTACGCGCCGTCACACCTATGTGGCGCTTTGCCCCGATGCCGGGCACGACGGTCGTGCTGGACACCGGGCCGGGGGTCCGAGATGTGCCCGGCGCGCTGATCCGGGCCGGCGCGATCGATCTGGGCCAGACAGACCGCGGCTTTGCTCGACTTCGCCTCGCACTCTGACCGCAATCGTCACCATTTCACATTGGAACAGCATCGGGCGCCACCGCCATCAGCGCCACCGCCACCGGCCAGCCTGATCCGACCTCAAGCCTTGCGAATCCCCCCGCACCGCCCTATATCGAAATCTGAGAGGTTGGCGCGGGCAGGCACCTCGCCAACCCGGTCAGATCCGGAAGGAAGCAGCCGTAACGAGCCCCGCTTGGGTCGTTGTCCAGCCTCTCACCTTTCCCTCCTTGGTTTTCCTGCGATATTCCTTCGCGGGACTTATTTCATGCCGACCCAACTGCGCGCTTCAGCCTCGTCTGCCGCATCAAACAGGCGCATTTCGAACGGCATCATCGGGCTCACGCCGGCGGTCAGGGCTTTCATCCATGACGGCGCGCCGACGATGGCGTAGCGCCCCACATGAGCGATGGCGTCAATTTTCGACCCCATGAAAGACCCATCCATCAGGATCGCCGGGTCAAACCCACCGTAACTCGTGAACTTGGCAAACAGGTTTATCTTCTTGTCGCCGCGCAGAATCGGCTCCAGGGGGGCCATCACCTTTTGCACGTCTTCGCGGGTGATCAGCCCGTCGATCTCGAAGGCGATCACGCCATCGGACCCATCCGCCAGCAGCCTCATGCCAGAAGCATCGGCACCGGCCTGCAGCGCGGGCAGATCAGAGGCGAAGGCCTCGGCGGCGGCAATGTCGGATGATGGAAAGCTGCGCATGTCGATCATCGGCAGAACCGGATCGATCCATTTCAACAGGGCCGAAAATGCCTGAAGGTCCGTCACGACAGCCAGTTTCGCAATCTTTGCCCACTGGTTCAGCATCCCGAATTCGAACTTGGCATCTTCGATTATCGCGTCGGCGGTCACATCGGCCAAATCTTCGGCGCGCACGATCAGGCCCAGCGGGCCATCGCCTTGCAACACCGGTGTCAATTCGCGCGCCATCGTCTCGATGTCCGTCTTTTCCACGACACCGGACAGCGTCAATTCATAGGCATTCCGGCTGAGTTCCCGAACTTTGAGCATGTCGTTTCCTTTCAGTTGCACAGGTTGAGCCGGGGCGTTTCTTTGGCGATCTCACGCCCCAGCCGCTCTTGGGGCAGGCCCAACAGATGGTCGATCACACCCTGGAAAACGTCGGTCACACTTGGGGCCGCGTCCTGACATCCGTGAGCGCACGCCAAGACCACCTGTGTGAAAGGTTTGGTGTCGGACACGTCAAAACAACCTTTGGCGATACAAAATGCGCTCATCTGCCGCAGCGGGGGCCACAAGGTGGCATTCGGATGCACGGATTGACGAACGGGCGAAAATCCCGGACCAGGTCGTGTTGCAGGTTGCTCGCATTGCCCGGATGCGCAGCGCCGGTCAGCCTTTGCGCGTGGTACTCCACTGCGCCTCCGAGGCCGTTGCGGCCCGCGCCCAATTGCCCTGCGCCTCTGTCTCGACCGCACAGGGGCGCACCGCTCGCAACCGCGCCAGCGCGGCGCCGGGTTCCTCGCCCGCCTCGATCATCAGGCGCAGCGCGGCCATGCCCGACCGCCCGCAACCGCCCCGACAATGGATCAGCATCCGGCCACCACCGGCAAGGGCGGCCAGCGCCGCGCGGCTCGCACTGGCCCAGGCCTGATGCTGATCCGCTCCCGGCGTGTCGAAATCCTTCACTGGCATATGCACCCAACGCGTCCCCTTGTCCTGCAGATGTTGGCCCAGATTGGTCGCCCCACCTTCCAGCATCTCCAGCTCGGTGGTCATGGTGATCACCAGCGCCGGGCGCCAGTCGTGCAAATGCGCAAGGTCCGCCGCATAGTCACCTGACCGGCCCGGCAGCGGTGCCAACGCGAGGATACCGCCCGCGACAGGAAGCGCGTGGATGACGAAACCTGTCATCTGCTCAGCCGCGCGTCATAGCTTGACCGCGCCGAAGGTGTCGCATTGCTGCACCTGCCCGGTCTCGTATCCGGTGGCGAACCACCGGGCGCGCTGTTTCGACGTGCCATGGGTAAAGGTATGCGGCTGCGGCACCTGACCTGCGCGCTTTTGCAGATGATCGTCGCCGATCTTGCGGGCCGCATTCAGCGCCTCCTCGATATCACCCGGCTCCAGCAGCCCCTCGACCCGCGAGGCCCAAACCCCCGACAGGCAATCGGCTTGCAGTTCCAGCCGCACGGTCAGGGCATTGGCCTCTGTCTGGCCTGCCTGCTGACGCATCTCGCTGACCTCGGGCAGGATGCCCAGCTCATTCTGGACATGATGGGCGACCTCATGGGCGATCACGTAGGCCGCGGCAAAATCGCCCCGCGCCCCCAGTTGGCGCGACAGCGTGGCAAAGAAATCGGTGTCGAGATAGGCCTTGCCGTCTGCCGGGCAGTAAAACGGCCCCGTGGCGCCAGAGGCCCCGCCGCAGGGGCTGCCTGTGGCAACGGAAAAGAGAACCAGCACCGGCGGAACGTATTCAAGCCCTAGCTGATCGGCAAAAACATCCTCCCAAACCGTTTCCGTGGTCGCCAGAACACGCGAGGCAAACTGTGCCGCCTGCTCTTCTTGCGGGCTCAGCTCGCGCGGGGCGCTGTTTTGCTCCATGGGGACGGCCCCCTGCAGAAGCGGCGTGACGTCTATCCCGGCGAAATAGCCGATGGCCAGAACGACCAGCAGACCGACACCGCCGATCCCGCCCGCCGCACGGCCGCCACCGCGCCGACCCGAGCGGCGACGATCCTCGACATTCCGGCTGCCGCGTATTCCCTTCAAGCGCATCCGTCACCCCTTTGACTGGCCCATCACAGCGACTATAACCCCCCATACATCAAAGACAAAAACAAATGCAGGGATGTTCGCAAATGCCAGAATGAGGCTCGCAACAACCAATCAGAGAGTCGCCCCGCCGGCGCTCCCGAATAACTTGCGCCATAAATCCCGCCCCACCCGACTGCGCCTGTTTGTCATATTCCACGCATCCGGTCAGAGGGTTACGGCAGAGTTTCAGACTCATTTTGGAAAAACGGCAACATGATTGCCCTTCTTCTTCCTCAATAACCCTTTTCGGACAAGCACATGAAACCCAAGATACTCACAACGCTGGCAACCTATGACCGTCAGCAATTCACCGCCGACCTGCTTGCCGGGGTGACGGTGGCGATGGTCGCCCTACCGCTCAGCCTTGCCATCGCCATCGCGTCGGGCGCGGGGCCGGAAAAGGGATTGGTAACCGCCATTGTCGCGGGGTTTCTCATCTCTTTTCTGGGCGGAAGCCGTGTGCAGATCGGTGGCCCGACCGGCGCATTCATCGTCGTCGTATATGGCGTCATCGCGCAACATGGCTATGACGGGCTGGTTCTGGCGACGTTCATGGCCGGGATCATCATGCTGCTCGCGGGGTATTTTCGTGCGGGAAATCTGGTCGCCTATGTGCCAGAGCCTGTGATCAACGGCTTTACCATCGGGATCGGCGTCATCATTGCGACAAGCCAGATCAAGGACCTGCTCGGCCTGTCGATTGCCGACGTACCAGCCGAGTTCATCGCAAAAATCGAGACGCTCTGGGGCGCGCGCGACTCCCTCAACATGCTTGCGTTCGGCATCGGGCTTGCGACGATGGTGGTGATCGTCGGGCTGCGGCGGCTCGCGCCAAGATTCCCCGGATTGCTCATTGCAGTCGCCCTCGCCTCGGCGGTCGTGGCCATGGCCGCAATGCCGGTCGATACCATCTTCTCCCGCTTCGGGGCGCTGCCCAGCACGCTGCCGATGCCCGCCCTGCCCGAGATCAACTGGGCGCGGATCGTGGAACTGCTGCCCTCGGCCTTGGTCATTGCCTTTCTGGCCAGCATTGAATCGCTGTTGTCGGCAATGGTGGCCGACAGGATGATCGGCGGCCATCACAGGCCAAACGCCGAAGTGCTGGCGCAGGGCTTTGCCAATATCGGCTCGGCCCTCTTCGCGGGCCTTCCAGCGACCGGCGCGATTGCCCGCACCGCCACCAATGTCCGCGCAGGCGGCAAAACTCCGGTTGCCGGGATCGTGCATGCTTTGGCCATCCTGCTGGTCATGATGCTGGCCGCCCCGCTGGCCGGTTATCTGGCCATGCCTGCGCTGGCCGGACTGCTGATTCTGACCGCTTGGAACATGAGCGAGCCGCATAAATGGCGCGGATACATGCAGCAGCGCCGGTCAGATCAGATCCTGTTGATCCTGACGATGGTTCTGACGGTATTTGCGGATCTGACCATCGCCATCGGCGTGGGCGTATCCATCGGCCTTGCGTTGCGGCTGAGGCGGCACAATGTGGAGATGGAGAAGGACTGGACACCGCCGGATCGCTAAACCCAATCCCCTGATCGCCCGGTCGCTGCGGCCATTTAGGCACCGCCACATGCGTTGGTGATCCGCCTTCTTGCAACTGTCGTAGGGTAAAGTCGCCGGGGCGGTGGACCTCACCCTTCAGCACGCTTACTCTGGGGAGCGACCCGAATCCCCGCAAACGCAGGCGCTCATGACTGATACCCCGTCCACCGGATACCGCGTTCTCGCCCGCAAGTACCGGCCCGAAACCTTCGCCGATCTGGTCGGGCAGGATGCCATGGTGCGCACGCTTAAGAACGCGTTCGAGGCGGACCGCATCGCGCAGGCCTTTATCATGACCGGCATCCGCGGCACCGGTAAAACCACCACCGCGCGGATCATCGCCAAGGGCATCAACTGCGTCGGGCCGGACGGCAATGGCGGCCCCACGACCGAACCCTGCGGCGTGTGCGAGCATTGCACCGCGATCATGGAAGGCCGCCATGTCGATGTGCTCGAGATGGACGCGGCCTCGCGCACCGGCGTCGGTGACATTCGCGAGATCATCGACAGCGTCGCCTACCGCGCCGCCTCTGCCCGCTACAAGATCTACATCATCGACGAGGTGCACATGCTCAGCACCTCGGCCTTCAACGCGTTACTGAAAACGCTCGAAGAGCCCCCGGAGCATGTGAAATTCATCTTTGCCACCACCGAGATCCGCAAGGTGCCGGTGACGGTGCTTAGCCGCTGCCAGCGGTTTGATCTGCGCCGGATCGAACCCGAAGTGATGATCGCGCTGATGCGCAAGATCGCAGCCTCGGAAGAGGCCGAAATCACCGATGACGCGCTGGCGCTGATCACCCGCGCCGCCGAAGGCTCGGCCCGCGATGCCACATCGCTTCTGGATCAGGCAATCAGTCACGGCGCGGGCGAGACGACCGCCGAACAGGTGCGCGCCATGCTGGGTCTGGCCGACCGGGGCCGCGTGCTGGACCTGTTTGACCTGATCATGAAGGGCGACGCGGCGGGCGCGCTGACCGAACTGGGCGCGCAATACGCCGAAGGTGCCGATCCGGTGGCGGTTCTGCGCGACCTTGCCGAGATCACCCACTGGATCAGCGTGGTCAAGATCACACCCGAAGCCGCCGAAGACCCCACCGTCAGCCCCGATGAACGCATGCGTGGCACGCAGATGGCAGAGACGCTGCCGATGCGCGTACTGAGCCGCATGTGGCAAATGCTGCTCAAGGCGCTGGAAGAAGTCGCGGCCGCGCCCAACGCGATGATGGCCGCCGAAATGGCGGTGATCCGCCTCACCCATGTGGCCGACCTGCCCAGCCCGGACGAGCTTTTGCGCAAATTGCAGGACACACCGCCCCCACCCGCGCCCGGCCCGGCACCGATGCAGGGTGGCGGCAATGGCGCATCCGGACCCACGGGCCATGCGGCAGGCCCGTCCTTCGCCCAGCCCAGCCGCCCCGTGAATGGCGCGTCAGGCGTCAGCATGTCCGGGCAAACGCCCGCGCTGGCCACCGATCAGGCGCTGGCGCACTATCCCAGCTTTGCGCATGTGGTCGATCTGATCCGCGCGAACCGCGACGTGAAATTGCTGGTCGAGGTCGAAACCTGCCTGCGCCTCGCCGCCTATCAGCCGGGCCGGATCGAATTTGTGCCCACTGACGATGCGCCCTCCGATCTTGCGCAGCGTCTGGGCAGCGCGCTGCAACGCTGGACCGGCAATCGGTGGGCGGTCAGCATCGTGAACGAAGGCGGAGCCGACACCATTGCCGAAACCCGCGATGCCGCGGATCTCGCGCTCAAGACCGAGGCGCGCGAACATCCGTTGGTGCAAGCCGTGATATCGGTCTTTCCCCGCGCAAAGATCCTCAGCATCCGCACCCCCGAGGAACTGGCGCAAAAGGCCCAAGCAGAGGCCCTGCCCATCGTTGAAGAGGAATGGGACCCATTCGAGGAAGATTAATCACCGCTCTCATGTGCAGCCTGCCGGGCGTCGCGTTCGCCGACGTCTGTCGCTCCCATCGACCGGAATGGAATGGCCAGCCTGTCACCATCTGGGGCGAGGCGCTGGCGCTGTTCTCCAGCCCGGCGGCACTGTTCCTGCTGGCGGCGTCCGCCGTAGCGGTGGCGCTGCGCAGTCAATCGGGCGCGCTGGTCGTCTGCGTGTTGTGGTCGTTTCTGGCCTTGGGCATCATATCATTTGACCCGAAAACCCGTGCGTTGGCCGTAAACGAGGGCTGCGTCGGCTCACCCATCCTGTTCATTGAGGTGATCGCGCTTTTGAGCGGCGCGATGATCGTCTACACCAGCCGCCGGGTACAAAAGGGCTGAGACCTTGTGCGCGCCCCCTGCCGCACGTATCTAAGAAGGCAACGATGACCACCCAACCGGAGGAAGAGCATGTTCAAGGGACTGGGCCAGATGGGCGACATGGCCAAGATGATGAAAGCTGCGCAGGAAATGCAGACCAAGATGGCCGCGCTTCAGGAAGAGATGCACAGCCTCACCGTCACCGGGGTCAGCGGCGCCGGCTTGGTCAAGGCCGTGGCCACCTGCAAGGGCGAGCTCAAGAGCCTCGATATCGACCCGTCCATTTTCTCCAGCGACGACAAGGAAGTGGTCGAGGATCTGATCCTCGCCGCGATCAAGGACGCCCAGGGCAAGGCCTCGGACCGCGCGCAGGAAGAGATGGGCAAGCTGACCGAAGGCATGGGGCTGCCCAAGGATATGAAACTCCCCTTCTAGGGCCGTTTCAAATCCGTTGCGCCAGAGAGCGGAAAATCCAGGATTTTCTGCGGAGTAGCGTCGGCAAAGTCAGGATCCCATGAGCTCCACCCGCGACATCGACGCCCTGATCGAGATGATGGCCAAACTGCCGGGCCTCGGGCCACGTTCGGCCCGGCGCGCGGTGTTGCACCTGATCCGCAAACGCGAGCTGAAGCTGACCCCGCTGGCCGACCTGATGCAGGCCGTTGCCGCCACCGCCCGCGAATGCACCCGCTGCGGCAATATCGGCAACGCCGAGATCTGCGATATCTGCCTGTCCGAGAAACGCGCCAACGGCATGCTCTGCGTGGTCGAGGACGTGGCCGATCTCTGGGCGATGGAACGCGCGACCGTATTCAAGGGGCGCTACCACGTGCTCGGCGGCACGCTCAGCGCGCTGGACCAAGTGGGGCCGGAGCAGCTTCGCATTCCGCAGTTGATTGCCCGGATCGAGGCAGAAGGGATCGTGGAAGTCATCCTCGCCCTCGGCGCCACCGTCGACGGGCAGACCACCGCGCATTACATCGCCGACCAGATCGAGGACAGCGTCCGCCTGACTTCGCTGGCCCAGGGCGTGCCAATCGGTGGCGAGCTGGACTATCTCGACGAAGGCACGATCACGGCAGCACTAAACGCGCGCAAGGAGATATGAGCGCGGCTTTTCGCATTATCCGTCATTCCGCAATCTACGCAGGATGTGTGTTTTGTGCCGGGTTCGCACTTGGCGTGGTCCGGGTGCTCTGGCTGGCGCCAAGCTTCGGACCTTTGGGGGCGGTTGCGCTGGAATTGCCGATCATGTTGGCGATTTCATGGGCCGTGAGTGCAGCCTTGCTGCGCAAATCCCATGGCGACTGGTCACGCCTACAACGTCTAGCGATGGGCGGATTCGCCTTTGTCTTGCTGATCGCGATGGAATTGGCGCTCGGCGCGGCGTTGACCGGCGATGGTGTGGCGGCCTTTTTCGCGAGGCTGTCCACATTGCACGGCGCGCTGGGATTGGCCGCACAGATCGCTTTCGGGCTGATCCCCTGGGTGCAGAGCCTGTTTGCCCCCCAAAAACCGTGACGACCTGCCGGACCATGACCCTTCGGGACGAGGCAGGCCGTCACTCCTTGAGCTGACCACCCGCGCCTCCCCACGCGAGCGATCAGGTCTCGGACCCGTCAGAGGACGATCACATCCAGTGGCGGGAAACCGTTGAACCCCACAGACGAATAGCTGCTGGTGTAGGCGCCGCAGTTGCGGATCATCACTTTGTCGCCGCATTGCAGCGCCAGCGGCAGCATCACCGGGCGTTGTTCGTAAAGGATATCGGCACTGTCACATGACGGGCCAGCCAGCACGCAGGGGCCGACCTCGCCGCCATCATGCGGGGTTTCGACACGGTAGCGGATCGCCTCGCCCATGGTTTCAGCCAAGCCCGAGAACATGCCGATATCCAGGTAAACCCAGCGGTGCAGGTCATCGTCCGACTTGCGCGACACCAGCATCACTTCGGCCGCGATGTGACCGGATTCCGCCACCAGCCCACGACCCGGCTCTGCCATGATATAGGGCACGTCGCCAAACAGTTCGCCAACCGTCTGCATGACGGCGGCGGCATAGGATGTGGCACCTTCCACGGCGGTGTCATAGCTGGCGGGAAAACCGCCGCCAAGGTTCAGCACGTTCAGGTCATGACCCGCCGCGCGGGCGGCATGCCACAGCTCAGCGATCTGGGCCAGCACCGGGGTCCAGTACTCGGGGCGGCGGGTCTGGCTGCCAACGTGAAACGATAGGCCCGCGACGGTCACGCCCTGCGCCTTTGCATGTTCCAGCAGGCCCGGCAGCGCGGAATGCGCACAGCCGAACTTGCGGCTGAGCGGCCAGTCAGCTGCAGAATTCTCGACGATCACGCGCAGGTAGACGCGCGCCTCGGGAGCATGATCGCGAATCTTGTTGATCTCGGCATCGCTGTCAGCGGCAAAGAGCGTCACACCCGCATCATAGGCAAACGCGATGTCGGCGGGGCGTTTGATGGTATTGCCAAAAGAGATGTCGCGCCCCTTGGCACCCTGGCTGAGGCACAGCTCGATTTCGCCGCGGCTGGCGGCGTCAAAACGCGCGCCCTTCCCGACCAGCATGCGGATGATCTCGGGAGCGGGGTTTGCCTTGACGGCATAGTGGATGCGGGCATGGCCCAGACCAGCGGCCAGCGCGTCATACTGCGCCGCGATACGGGCACGGCTGATCACCAGCGTGGGTTTATCAAAACTCGATGCGGAAATGAAATCGGCAACATCGTCGAATGCAGCGGGAACGACAGGCGCAAGCGCGCCTGGGAATATAGCGGTCATGGTCATCTCCAAAAGGAACCCCCGGATCGTCCGGGTCAGTACAGCAGTCAGAGACGTTACCGTCGCTACATAAACGCGGGTCAGTCAGAAGGAAGCTGACCGGCCAGAGGCGCGTGCGTTGGCGTCTGAATTGCGCATGTATACCGATTGCAGATTCGCGCAAGTTGAAATCGTATGCGGTATCGAAATTTCTGCGGCCACGAGGATTTTGGCCACCTTTTCACAGACGCGTAGGCGCAGGCTTGGCGCCGGAGGGCCACCCGATCCGGCAATACCTGCATCGAATCACCCCGCCGGGCTGCGGCGGGCAGACACCATATCTGCACCTGGCTCTGAAAAAATCAGGCGATGATGCAACGAATGGCCCGCAAAACGCCCCTGAGCACGTTATTGTGAATGATACGCCTTGACCTAAATCCTGCCGTAAAGTCGTTAATAAAGTAAGCTACGGACGAAAACGCCAATGATTTCACCGGGAGTACCAGACCAATGTTGACCAGACGGCATTTCATTCAGACCACAGCCGCGCTGTTCTCCACCGCGATTCCAGCAGCATCGCTCGCCACGTCAGCGTCAGCGCAAAGCAGCTGGGCGGCCTGGGACGCGCGGGTGACACCACCTAACTACGACCCTGCCACATCGAACCCATGGGGCTTGCATCCGCGCTTTCTGCCGGTGCTGGTCGAGGCGAATGATGGGCTGACACCGGGGGACATCCACGTGGATGCGGTGGCGCGGTATCTGTATCACATCAACGGTGACGGAACGGCGATGCGCTACGGCGTCGCCATTGCGCGCGGCAACCTCTACGAGCCGGGGACATATACGATCCGGCGCAAGGCGAAATGGCCGAAATGGACCCCCACCGCCGCAATGATCAAACGCGACCCGTACTATGCCAAGTACGAAGACGGTGTGCCGGGTGGTCCGACCAACCCGCTGGGATCACGCGCTTTCTATCTCTATGTGGGCAATCGCGACACCTACCTGCGCATTCACGGAACACCCAGCCCGCGCTCTGTCGGCGGTCGGGCCAGTTCCGGCTGTGTCCGCATGGTGATGGCGCATATCATCGGGCTTTACGATCATGTTGCCATCGGCTCGACCGCGCATCTCTATGCGCCCGAAAGCTATGTAACCGCCACCAGCTAAGGCGGTTCATCTCGGAACAGACCGTAACCGGTTACGGCAGCGGGCGGAATGCCCGCGCCGACCACGCGTGGCTCAGGACGCAACTTTTGTGCAGATCGGCCGCCCATCGGTGGTCCGCAGCGGCAGCATTGTGGTCTCGACCGGGCCGGCATAGCGATACCAGAGGCATCCGTCCGGCTGCACGCGCACAGTGGCAAGATCCTGCCCTGGTGCCGCCATCTCGACAATGCTTTCAGGTAACTTCACGACGGGTTCCGTGCTCGCGGATGTTCCGGCCTCCATGCAAGCGCCAAGCGCCAAGACTGAAACGAGTGACAAACTGATCTTGAAATTCATCGATACATCCACTGAATGATTGGCGGCTACTGCCACTTTGCTTGCGCACCCTGCCGGGATACAAGCGCCGCTGCCAAAATCGAATGAAAAATCACGAGTGTGGTGCAGGCTTCAAACAGTCCTGCGCGCTACAATGGCAGATCGGCCTCGACGACAATCCCGGTTTCGGGCCACTTGAAGTCGATCGTGCCACCCGTCGCCCTGATGAGGTCGGACACGATACGCGACCCGTTCCAACGCTCGGGGCGGGTTATTTTCGGGCCGCCCAACTCCACCCACTTGCAGACAACATGCCGCTCAGCGCCATTCGCCCGGAACTGCCAACTGAAATCGACGACCCCCGTCGGGACACTCAACGCCCCATATTTGACCGAATTTGTCGCCAGTTCATGCAATCCCAACGTCAAGGGCGAGACAAGCCCCGTTGGCAGCGCATCATCCGGCCCGGTCAGCGTGAATTGCCGCACGCCGCCCGGCGCATAGGCGGTCAGGATGGTCCGGGACAGATCGCCCAGCCCCATCCCTTCCGTCCCGACCCCGCCGAAGGTCTGAAAGTGAACATTGCCCAACGCCGCGAGCCGTTCACTTATGACGGCGCCCAGCTGGGTCGCATCGGCTTCCTCGCGGGCAGACATCTTGATGATGACATTCATCACATTCATGATGTTCCGCAAACGATGCACCAATTCCTCGTCCGCCAGCCTGCGCGCCTCGATCTCCATGTTGCGCTTGGCCGTCACATCCAGCTGCGATCCGAAATAGAAGACGGTTTTTCCCGCGTCGTCGGTGATCGGCCCGATTTGCAGGGCATTGACGAAACTGGTCCCGTTCTTGCGATAGTTCAGGATCTCTACGGTATCGACACGCTGTTCCTCTACGACCCGCTGGATGGATCGCACGCTGGCCAGCGTGGTGTCCGGCCCCTGCAGAAACCTGCAATTACGCCCGATGACGTCTTCCAGATCATAACCGGTCAGATTGCTAAACGCGGCGTTTGCATAAACGATCGGATTGTCGGGCAATGTCGGATCGGTAATGCACAACGGGACGCGCGCCTGCCGCACGGCCTGAGCCATTGCCGTATCGCTTTCAATATCCCAGCGCGCCTGGGCCAAGTCCTTGGTCAAAAGTCCCTCCGAACATACTGCAACCGCAACGGCTCTCCTGACAGCATAAGTCTTGCCACCGATCAGAGCCAAGGGAATTGGCGATGCACGACGACGCGGCAACCGCATGGATTGCCTGTCGCCCTGTTCGCAGGGGCCAAACCAAGCCCCCTGCCCCCGCCCGTTTCATCCCGGCGGGAGCGGATCTTGATCTTAACGTTCGTCTTCGTCGTCCTCGTCCGGATTGTCGGGCAGGTTGAAAAGGCTTTCCGCGTCGAATTTCTTTTCCGTCTCTTCGGGCTCCGATTCGCTGAGCGTGAACGTCTCCAGCCCTTCGATGGCTGTCGGGATTTTGGTCTCGGCATCCATCCCGAGGCTCTGCTCCGTGCTCAGCAGCTTGCGGCGTTCATCGTCGGTCATCGCCTCGCCTTCGCGGGCTTTCTTGGCTGCGGCCTTCTGGACGGCGGCGTCAAGCTCGGACTGCTTGCACAGGCCCAGCGCCACCGGGTCGATCGGCTGGATGTTGGCGATGTTCCAGTGGGTGCGCTCGCGGATCGCCTGGATGGTCGGCTTGGTGGTGCCTACCAGCTTGGAAATCTGGCTGTCGGCCAACTCGGGGTGAAACTTGACCAGCCACAGGATCGACGCCGGGCGATCCTGGCGTTTGCTCAGCGGCGTATAGCGCGGGCCGCGACGCTTTTCTTCGCCCACCGCAGAGGCGTTGAATTTCAGTTTCAGCTTGTGCTGCGGGTTCTTTTCGGCGGCGTCGATCTCTTCCTGCGTCAGCTGGTTATTGGCGACGGGATCGAACCCCTTGACGCCCGCAGCCACATCGCCATCGGCGATGCCCTGCACTTCAAGCTCGTGCATTTCGGTGAAATCCGCGATCTGCTTGAACGTGAGCGTGGTATTGTCCACCAGCCAGACGGCGGTGGCTTTGGCCATGAGCGGTTTTGCCATTGTCTTGTCTCCTTGGTCTTTGGGGCGCACACACTTCTTCCCTGTCTCCTGTCTCCAGGAGGCCCGGGCCAGAGCCGGGGCGGGTTTCCGTTGTGGGGGAACTTGGGCGCTGTATAGTGACCTCCGGAAAAAAAAGAAAGACTAAAGAATGCGCGCCTTCATCGCCTTTTTGTTCTACGCCACGGCGGCGCTCGCGGGCGAGGACCGCCCCGGAGAGTTCGATTACTACGTTCTGGCCATGAGCTGGTCGCCCACCTGGTGCGCTCTGGAGGGCGACGCGCGCGGCGCGGCGCAATGCCACAAGGCCGCCGATTCCGGCTGGATTCTGCACGGACTCTGGCCACAATACCACCGTGGCTGGCCCGAACATTGCCAAACAACCGAACGCCCGCCCTCGCGGTCCATGACGCAGGCAATGGCCGATATCATGGGCAGTTCCGGCCAGGCCTGGTACCAATGGAAAAAGCACGGGCGTTGTTCCGGGCTGAGCGCGCCGGCCTATTACGCATTGGCGCGCGAGGCCTACAACAAGGTGAACCGCCCCGAGGTCTTCCGCAAGCTGACAAAACCGGTGAAGCTGCCTGCCGCAGTGGTCGAAGAGGCGTTTCTGAAGGCCAACCCGGGTTGGGAGCGCGACATGCTGACCATCACCTGCCGTCAGGGGCGCATCCAGGAGGCGCGGCTGTGCCTGTCAAAAACGCTGGACCCGGTGCCTTGCGGGCGCGACGTGGTGCGCGATTGCCCCGCGAAGGATGCGCTGTTTGCGCCCATTCGCTGAAGCCACGCCTGAAACCACGGAAGGAATTTGAGTATTTTTGGCAAAATGAAGCCCAAGGGGTGGGCGTGTCAGAGCGCCCGCGTGATCAGCACGATGACGAGGATGGGAACCAGCATTGCATGGCTTACCTCGTCAAACCAGTTGCTGCTGCTCCAGCCCAAGGCCCAGACCGCCTGCCCCAGCACTGCAACCAATGGCACGAAAAGGCTGCCGGTCAGCGCGCCGTAGCAGCAGAGAGCCAGCACCATGAGCGCAACCGGGATTGGCGCATAGCCCCAGCGGTATAGATCGACCGGGATCGCCCCTGTCGCGGCGGCGAGGAACGCGGTGTAGAGGATCAGGAACACCAGAAGTTCGGTTGTTGAAAATGGCTGTACCGGCAGGCCCAGCGCGGCCGCCGCGTGGCGCAGCGCCAGCGCGGGCAGCAGCACGCCGAACGGGGCGAGCAATGCGATGAGCGCGCCCAGCGCAAGGCTGCCGTGAAAGAGCAGCACCGCGCCAAGGCCCAGAACAGCGCCCAGTGCCGCCGCCAGCGGTGGCGTCAGCGTCAGCCCCGCCAGCGCGAAGGCGACCCAGCCGATCATCACCGCCAGCGCGGCATTTGTGACCAGCGCGTTCATAATGTCTCCAGCCATGCCGCGTTGAACACATGCGCCTTGATGCCGCGCTTGGTGCCCTGCGAATAGGTCAGCGCGAAATCGCCGTCCGGCAACTGCCGCAGCATCGGGTAGCGCAGGGCGCCGTCCTCGGGGGCAATGACATGCAGCAAACGCCAATGCGCGCCGCCATCCTCGCTGAGCGACAGGCGCAAATCCTGGGGGCGGGCGGGATCGTCGTTCATCGCGATGAGGATACGCGCGCCGCCCAGCGACAAGGCCGCGACCGGCGCGCTGGGATTGGCGATGTCGGTCTGGCGGACGCGGCTCCAGCTCTGGCCGCCATCCTCGGTGTGACTGATCAGCAGGCGGCCCCGGGCAGTGTCGAAATCGCGCAGGAATGCCACCGCGCGGCGCGCGCCCAGCGGCACCACCATCGGCTGGATCGGTTGCAGCCCGCGCGCATCCATGCGGGCTGTGTCGCGCACCCTGCCCTGCCC
>Ga0209344_10000634_pt1 | contig 56619 bp, 53 predicted proteins | sample Cruoilmetagenom6_FD_187293 | JGI IMG/M metagenome (GOLD analysis project Ga0209344, IMG submission 187293) | Oil polluted marine microbial communities from Coal Oil Point, Santa Barbara, California, USA - Santa Barbara Oil Seep Sample 6 (SPAdes)... | ecosystem: Environmental > Aquatic > Marine... | reverse complement strand
CGCTTCATGAACAAGCCGATTCACATCCGCGCCACCGACCCCGATGAGGGCCTGACGCAGAAGAACATCAAACATGTCGTCTACCGCGCCCACAGCCTCGACAAGGATGAAGTCGTTGCCCGCATCCTGCAGGCGGAAGGCCGCGGCAAGACCGTCATCTTCACGCGCACGAAGCGCGCTGCGGCCAAGCTAGTCGAAGAACTCAACGACCGCGGCTTCAACGCGGCCGCCGTTCACGGCGATCTCAACCAGGAGCAGCGCGAACGCGCAATGGCGGCGTTCAAGGCGGGCAAGAAGGACATTCTGATTGCGACCGACGTTGCCGCTCGCGGTATTGACGTCAACGACGTCACGCACGTCATTAACCACACGATCCCTGATGACCAGGACACGTACCTCCACCGCGCCGGTCGTACCGGCCGTGCCGGCAAGACGGGTGTCGCCGTCACCTTCGTGGACTGGGCAGACATGCTCAAGTGGACCCACATCAACAAGGCACTCGACATGGGCGTTCCCGAGCCCGTTGAGACCTACTCCTCAAGCCCCCACCTCTTCACCGACCTCGATATCCCCGAGGGAACCAAGGGTCGGCTTCCCGGATCGCATGCTCCCGCCGTGCGCACCAGTGGTGGCGGTTCCGGTTCCGGAGGCGGCCGTGGGCCGCAGCGTTCAAACGACTCCTCGCGTCCACCTCGCAAACGCTCCCGTTCAGGTTCAGGTTCCGGCTCGCCCAAAGACGGCGGTTCTGTAGCGACTGCCCGTTCGACAGACGAGAACCCCCGCCCAGAAGGTGGCGGAACTCACGATGGCGGAGCTCCGTCGCGACGCAAGCGCACCCGCCGTCGCCGCGGCGGCGGAGAAGGCGCGCCCAGCACTCCCCCGGTCGCCTAGCCAATAGACATTGGCGCATTTCACGAAAGCCCCGCACACCGTGCGGGGCTTTCGTCGTTCTGGGTTGTTCTGAACTTCTTGAGCAGATGTTCTTGACTCTGCGACTTCCACGCATTGCTGCGAAACGCGTCGATATGACTTGATCGCTCGTTCGTCCGGACCTCGAACGCTGTCAGTTTCGTTAGGACTCTAGTTTTATCGGCACAACGGGCGCACACTGAGAGACAAGGTTCCTCAGCGCGCGGTAGGCAAGGAGGAGAGCAATGCCGGTGCATCAGATGAACAATTCGCCAGACTTCGTCCCTATTCTCTCGGTGGGACGTCATCGAACTCCGCGTCGAGGCGGGTGCTTCATGGAGTTCGCTTCCTACCTCGCCGGCGAAAAGTGGAGCGACCATCCCGCGTGTACCCACCCGACGCTGGCTCTCTTGGCCCGATTGGTCAACGACGCCACTTCTGATGCAGAACGGCCAGCTCTGGCTGAACTCATTCCGTCGGTGATCGGCTTAACCAGTTCAGACCCGCGAGTGGATCTGCGTATCGCGCTGCGAGCGGCAACAGTAGCGCTGCCGATCGCCAGCGAGGGGCGCCAGCAAGCGCTCGCCGTTGGCATCATTGCCGCCCAGTCGCACCTAGCGCGGCGTGAGCCATTGGCCGATTCGACTCTGACGGATGACGTCGCTTCGGCTTTCGCCCAGGCACCACTCGCCGAGAGTTGGGCTCGCGCGTTCATCGCCGAGAACGGCCTCGAGCATCGCGATCGGGCACTCCGGCGCATGACCGAATCCCTCATCCACACTGCGGTTATGGGAATTGCTAATGCCTGCGCGCCGGGATCTGACGCCTGTCTACGTTCGCTGCTTCGTGACGCTATTCAGGATTGCCGGATGATCGTCGACATCACTACCGTGGACACCGCGTCGGCCGCACCAACTCTGAACGCGCTACGTTCGTAGCGAGTCGGCGACACCGCGCAACGCGGTCGCCGACTCGGTGAGCAAGCGCAGTTCCCTCTCGCTGAACGAGGTTTCCCTGATCGGGGTCACCCCCGACGCGCTAACGATGCACGGCACCGAGAGCGCGACGCCACTGATCCCCTGAAAGTCGGTGAGCACAGGAGCGACGGGCATCACGGAATGTTTGTCGCTGAAGATGGCTTCGACGATGTGCGCAGTCGACAATCCGATTGCGTAGTTCGTTGCGCCCTTGCCTTCGATCACCCTATACGCGGCGTCGCGGACGCCGACGGCAATATCATCGAGCTCGGACTGCGTCATGCGAGGGTGGCCCTCGCGTTCCCACTCAAGAACTGGAACACCACCGATCGAGGCGCGTGACCAGAGCGGAAATTCCGAGTCACCGTGCTCTCCGACGATCCATGCGTGAACACTAGATGGCGATACGCCTGCGCGTTGCGCGAGCTTCCACCGCAGGCGCGAAGTGTCGAGTACTGTCCCGGAAGCGAAGATGCGCTCGGGTGGAAGACCCGAGCGCTCTTGGGCGAGCACGGTAAGCACATCACAGGGGTTCGTCACGATGACGTAGATCGCGTTGGGTGCGACTTCCATGAGCTGGGGCATCATCGAGTCGAGAATCCGCGCGTTGACGTCGGCTAGCTCAATGCGGGTCTGACCCGGCTTTTGTTTAGCCCCGGCCGTGATCACAACCACGTGCGAACCTTCGACAACCGAGATATCGCTCCCACCAACGATCTGACTTGACCCGGTGAATTGGGTACCGTGAGCCAGATCGAGTACTTCGGCATCGACCTTCTTCGTCGCGATGTCATAGAGCGCAATCTGGCGGGCTGACCCCCTGATCAAGGCCGCATATGCGGCGCTAGCACCCACACTGCCTGCTCCCACAATGGTGAGTTTCGAGTTTTCAACTACGCTCATTGGCTCAGTCTGACATGATCGACAGTTGGGCGACGATGCGCTCGAGAATGGGGCGCGCGGTTGCCAGATTGACACGGATGTGGCCGGCGCCGACAGCACCATAACCTACGCCGCCATTGACTCGGATGCCCGCCTTGCGGGCCAACATGTCGGCCAGTTCTGGTTCGTCGGAATACGCGCGCAGGTCGATCCATGCCAGATAGGTGCCCTGCATCGGCGCCATCCGCGCTTCGGGGAGCTGCTCCGCGAGCGCCGCCCGCAGGTACTTGATGTTGCCCTCGATGTACTCGATCACTTCCACGAGCCAATCAGCCCCAGCGCTATATGCCGCGGTGTTCATGCGCATGCCGGGGGTGCTGGCACCATGGGAAATGAACATGCCGATCTTCTCCCAGTGTTGGCGGTCAGCATCGTTGCTCAGAATCAGCTGCGAGCACTTAAAACCGGGCAGATTGAATGCCTTAGAAGCGCTCGTCGCGGTGATCGCGACTCGCGCTGCCGCATCCGAGACGCTCGCCAGCGGAACATGACGGTTGCCAAATAGCACCAGCGGCGCATGGATCTCATCACTGAAAATTCGCGCGCCGTGCGCGTCGGCGAGGTCCGCCAGAGCGGAGAGTTCCTGCGCCGTGTAAACCTTGCCCGTTGGATTTCCGGGGTTTGCCAGAACAAACACCTTTGCCCCTGCCGCAAAATGAGCAGCGATGTCGTCAAGGTCGAGCGAAAAACTGCCGTCGTCGCCACGCAGCATCGGCGACTCGATAACCTCTCGACCGAGGATCTTGGGCAACATCAGGAACGGCATGTAGGCAGGGGTCGGCACAATGACCGCAGCACCGGGGGTGCTGAACTCAGTGATCGTGAGCTGGAGGGCCGAGAGAACATCAGGCAATGGGAACACGTCGGCGGGGTCAATCGCCCAGCCATAGTGTTCTCGGTGCCAAGCCGCGGTCGCTTCGCTCATCTGGCGCGCAACCGATTCCGTGGGATACCCGAAATCGAGTCGTTCGGTTATCGACGCCAGCTCTTCAAGCACCGCCGGAGCGGTACCGAAATCCATCTCGGCGACGCCAGCGCACAAGAGGTCACCTTCGGGCGCAGTCCATTTATTGCTGCCTCGACTGCGCAATAGCTCGGGAGTCAGGGCGTTCCATTGTTCGGCGTAGTTGGTCATGGGCTCTCCTGATAGGCGGAATGGATGGGGCGCGCAGGCGCCTCAGCGCGCACTCTTTACGGTGTGGCGCCTGCGAAGAATGGTTGTGAACCCGTGGCGCGGGATATGAGCTTCTCCAGCACCTCAGGCTCAGTGACGTTCTCGGCGAGTTGGTTGGGCTTTCCGAACCCGTGGTAGTCGCTTGCGCCGGTGGCTTCAAGGCCGTATTTGGCGCACAGTTCAAGCAAAAACTCGCGCCCCTCGGGCGAGTTGTCGCGATGATTGACCTCTAGACCAAACAGCCCCTCATCGGCGAGGGACTTAATTACTGAACCGGTCAGTTGTCGATACTTTCCGTGGGCGGCAGGATGCGCAAGCACGGGAACTCCGCCCGCCGCTACGATCATCTTCACGCCCTCCAGGGGACTGGGTGCATAGTACTTCTCGTAGTAGCCGCCCTGCCAGTGCAGGATGCTTTCGAACGCCGCGCTGCGATTGGAGACGTGTCCTTTGCGCACGAGTGCATCCGCGATATGGGGCCGCCCGAGGGTTGTACCGTCAGATGATTCGGCAAGAACATCGTCCCAAGTCAAGTCATAGTCCTGCGAGATCTTCTCGACGATGCGTTCGGCGCGACGCAAGCGGCCGTCACGGATACGTGCCGTCTCGGTGACAATTGTGCGGTCGAGCGGATCGAAAAGATAGGCCAGCACGTGAACGCTCGCGGGACCATAGTTGGTGCTCAACTCCATGCCAGGAATCACATTAATTCCCGAGACGGCTGCAGCAGCAATCGCCTCGTGCCAGCCCGCAGTGGAATCATGGTCCGTAATCGCCACGGTAGCGACTCCCGCTTGTGCTGCGGACCGAATCAGTTGGGTGGGGTTTTCGGTGCCGTCTGACACCGCACTGTGAGTGTGCAGGTCGATCGGTGTGTTGAGCATTATGCAAGCCTATTGCTCTAGGCTCAGGTCGCTATGATTCCACGCATCCTTGCGGCGATTTTTATCCTCGCCGCCGCAGCCGCGCTAGTCGTTGCTGCCTGGCCCCAGCTGTTTTCACTTGAACAGACCGCGGTTGTGGCGCAGGTGGTGTCGTTGCGGGCACTTGCGGCCGCCGCCGCGCTGATCGCGGTGGTGGTGCTGACGCTCATGGCTCTGTTGTCAACGAGATTGCACCGTTTCGCTGCCTCTCTTGCCGTTGTCGTACTCGCCTTCAGCGCGCTCAACGTTGTGGTTCTTGCCAGTCGTGGCTTTGGCGATCTAGAGTTCCCGACAAAAACCGAGGGCGATGTCACGGTGTTGTCCTGGAACACGCTCGGTGATGCGCCAGGGGCGACCGCGATTGCCGAGTTGGCCCTGCTGAACGATGCTGACATCGTGACCCTGCCGGAGACAACCCGTGAGTTGGGTTTTGAGATCGCCCAGGCAATGGCAGCAGCGGATCGCCCCATGTGGGTGCACACCGTCGCCTACGATCTGATCTCGAAGTCGCGATCGACCACGGTTCTCATCAGCGTCGACTTGGGCGAGTACGACGTGGATCTGTCGGCGCGCACGACCTCGACCTTGCCGAGTGTTGTCGCGGTTCCGCAAGACGGTTCAGGCCCCACAATTGTTGCCGTCCACGCCGTTTCTCCGGTGCAGGGTGAGATGGCAAACTGGCGCAGCGACCTCGAGTGGTTGGCCGAACAATGCCGCACCAACAACGTTATTCTCGCGGGCGACTTCAACTCGACTCTTGATCACTACGCTTCGCTGACTGACGGCGCCGACTTTGCGCTGGGAAGCTGCACGGATGCCGCATCGGCAACCAACAACGCGGCGGTAGGCACCTGGCCCACTCAATTGCCCTCGCTTCTCGGCGCCCCCATCGATCACGTGATGACGACAAGCGGGTGGTCATTCACGGGGATGCGAGTCATTGAGTCGCACGACGGTTACGGCAGCGATCACCGCCCCGTCGTCGCCACACTCTCCCCCGCTCAGTAACCGTCCAGCTTGACGGCGCTGTTCCGCGTAGTTGCTAGGGGGATGAGGCTCCCGCACGATAGTGCGTTTTTACCCTCGAGGAGAGACACTAGAGGTATGGCAGATTCTTCGGCTCCCAGCCCCCGCGCGACCTCTAACCGTTCCACGACACCCCAATCCTCGGGGTTTTCCGACTTCATTTCTTCAGGATGGGCTGAGCGCGTCGACGCTGAGGTGACTCCACGCGAGCAGTCCGCATTCGCCGCCGCCCGCCGCGAGCGCCTCTCGCAGCTTCACCCCGGCAAGCGCATGATCGTTCCGGCCGGTTCTGCCAAGGTTCGCTCAAACGACACCGACTACCCGTTCCGTGCGCACTCCACGTTCGCCCACCTCACTGGATGGGGTTCGGATGTAGTCCCCGGAAGCGTTCTCGTGTTGGAGCCTACCGACGAAGGCCACGCGGCCACCCTGTACTTCCGTCCGGCCGCGGGCCGCGACACGAGCGAATTCTATGCAAACCCGGATGTCGGCGAATTCTGGACCGGGCCGCGTCCCTCCCTCGACAACGTTGCCGCCGATCTCGGCCTCAACACCTCACCTCTGGCTGACTTCGACACCGTGCTCGACAGTGTTGATGCCTCGACGCTGATCGTGCGCGATGCCGACCGCGACGTCACAGACCAGGTCGACGGCCGTCGCCTGCTCGCCGCTGATTCGGAAGCGCTTGAGCACGACGGCGACGACGAGTTGAGTCGGGATCTCAGCGAACTACGTCTCGTGAAGGATGCCTACGAGGTCGCCGAAATGCGTGCCGCCGTCAATGCCACCCAGATGGGCTTCAACGATGTCATTGCAGACCTGCCCAACATTGTGGAGCACGCGCGCGGTGAACGTCTCGTCGAGGGAACCTTCAACCGTCGGGCCCGAGCCGAGGGCAACACTGTCGGATACGACACGATTGCCGCATCCGGTCCTCACGCCTGCGTGCTGCACTGGACTCGTAACGACGGCCCCGTAAACCCGGGCGACTTGATCCTTATTGACGCCGGAATAGAGCTTGACAGCTACTACACGGCTGACATTACGCGCACGCTCCCCATCAGCGGCACGTTCACCGAGGTGCAGCGTCGGGTCTACGACGCGGTGTTGGAAGCAGCGGATGCCGCGTTTGCGATCGTGCGCCCCGGAATCAAGTTCCGTGACATCCACGCGGAAGCGATGCGAGTGATCGCTGAGAAGACTGCCGAGTGGGGTCTGCTGCCTGTTTCGGCTGAAGAGTCGCTGATGGTGGAGAACCAGTTCCACCGTCGCTACATGGTGCACGGAACCAGCCATCACCTCGGGATCGACGTGCACGACTGCGCTGCCGCCCGTCGCGAAATGTACCTCGACGGCGTTCTCGAGCCCGGTATGGTCTTCACTATCGAACCGGGGCTCTACTTTCAGCCCGACGATCTGACTGTTCCGCAGGAATACCGGGGCATTGGGGTGCGCATCGAGGACGACATTGTTGTCACCGAAGACGGCGCCGAGAACCTCTCGGTGAACATCCCCCGAACGGCGGATGCTGTCGAAGCGTGGATCGCGGCTTCCTGACGACCTTTTAACACCGTGACGGGCTGCCGTGCGCACCGTCACGGGCTCTATCGAGGAGCTGGGGCGCGCCAGCCGCAAAATCGGCGCGCCCCGACCTTGCCGGGGCGTAGTGTGCCGAGGCTTAGCGTGCCGATTCGTCCCGGTCGTCGGTTGGCGCTGTCGGGGTCGATGCGGCCGGAATCTCTGGGCCTGCCGGTGCACCATATGTGCCAGGGGCGGTCGTGCCGAGCACACCATGAGCTTTCGCCGCCTGCTCGGGCGAAATGATGACGTCGTAACGCTCAGCGATGAGCTGCGAGGTGGCTGCGTAGTCACGGCGTTTGCGCATGATCGAGTAGTTGACGACTCCGAAGATCATTCCGATTCCCGCACCCGTCAGGATGGCCGCGAAGAAGATACCAACCTGTTGGGTGGTGATGGGCGAAATGATGGTGGAGATCAGCCCGAAAAATAGCCCGAGCCACGCACCGGTGCTCGCGCCAGAGAGCGCCGCACGGCCATAACTCAGCCGGGCGGTAACGACTTCTACCGTGGTGAGGTCACGCCCGACGATGGCGATGTTTTTGACGTCGAACTCGGCTTTCGCCAGCTGATTGATCACGTTTTGAGCGTCCGTGTAGCTGCTGTAGCTGCCGAGCAGGTCCCCGCGGGGCACGCTCGACTGTTGCGGGACACGGCGGGAGAATCCACTGAAATTACTCATCGGTTCATTCTCCCATGCAAGGGTAGGGTTTTACTTGTGAGCACCTCAAGAGTATTTGTCGCCCGCCTAGTGGGCTGCTCCGTTTTCGACCCCAACGGCGACCGCGTGGGTAAGGTTCGCGATGTGCTGGTGGTCGAACGCAGCGATGCAAGTCCCCGTGTTATTGGGATGGTGGCCGAAGTCCCCGGAAAACGTCAGGTGTTCTTGTCAATCGGGCGCGTAACCAGTATCGGTTCGGGCCAAATCATTACGACGGGCGTGCTGAATCTGCGACGCTTCGAGCAGCGCGGCGGCGAAATTCGAATCATGGCTGAGCTTCTGGGACGTCGCGTCACCATGGGAGACGGCTCTGGCGAGGCCCAAATCGAAGATGTGGCGATTGAGGAAGTCGACATCGGTGAATGGGAGATCAACCAACTCTTCCTGCGGCGCCCCAAGGCCACGGGGACACCGCTGTTCGCCAAGGGGCCCACAGATTTTGCGGCGTGGAATGAGATCAACCACAGCGAGCATCAGGGCGAGGCCCAATCGGCAACCCAGTTGGTGGCGAGCTTCTCCGATCTATTGCCCGCCGACCTTGCCAACGCCATGCTCGAACTGCCCGAGCAGCGAATGATAGAAGTCGCCGGCGAACTTTCCGACGACAGGCTCGCCGATGTGCTCGAAGAGATGCCGGAAGATGAGCAGGTTGCGCTGCTCAATAAGCTTGACGATGACCGCGCCGCCGATGTGCTTGATGAGATGCAGCCGGATGATGCTGCCGACCTCATCGCTCATCTCTCCGATGAGCGCGGCGAGACGCTGCTCGACCTCATGGAACCCGAAGAGGCCGAGGACGTGCGTTTCCTCCTCAGTTACGCCCCGGATACTGCCGGCGGTCTGATGACGACCGAACCGATCATCGTCTCCGCCGACTCGACGGTCGCCGAGGGTCTCGCCCTCATCCGCCGCCATGAACTTGCGCCAGCGCTGGGGGCGGCGATCTGCGTGACGTTGCCACCCTACGAACCCCCAACCGGTCGTTTGCTGGGGATGGTGCACTTTCAGCGCATGCTGCGTTACCCGCCGAATGAGCGATTGGGGGCGCTAATCGACCAGTCGCTAGAGCCGGTTCGCTCGTCGACGACGGCGGCAGAAGTGTCGCGTATCCTCGCCAGTTACGATCTCGTGTCCGTTCCTGTGGTCGATGACAACCACCGATTGCTTGGGGTGGTGACCATTGACGACGTGCTCGACCATCTGCTTCCCGACGACTGGCGAAGCACTACCGACGAGTCAGCCAGCTTCGACGACACGTCCACCAGACCTCTAACGGTTGTTCAGCAGAACCAGATTCGCGCAGGGAGGGCACCCCGTGGCACTAGCTAAGCGAACCCCACGATCGCAGCGCAATGACGTGCGCCTCGACACCCCCAAAGGCCTCAGAACCAGTTTTGGCATGTTCCAGAGCCGCGACCGCATGGGCCGCTACTCCGAAGCGTTCGCTCGCGGCATGGGCACACCGTGGTTCCTCGTGGGGCTGTCCGCGTTTGTTGGTGTGTGGCTGATCTACAACACGAGCGCGCCCTTTGACCTTCAGTTTGACCCTCGCGCCACCAACTTCACGCTCCTGACGTTGATTCTGTCGCTTCAGGCGTCATATGCCGCACCCATGATCCTGTTGGCTCAGAACCGTCAGGATGACCGCGACCGCGTGCAGATCGAGCAAGATCGCCAGCGCGCAGAACGTAACCTCAACGACACCGAATACTTGGCGCGGGAAGTTGTTGCTCTTCGGTTGGCAATTGCCGACCTCGCCAGCAAGGACTTCATTCGTTCCGAGCTCCGCTCGTTGCTGGAAGAGCTTGAAAAGGACGATGAGCCGGGTTCAGACGCGGAGCGCCGTGAACACTGAACGTGAAGCCGCAGTTCTGGCCGCCCTTGCGTCGGTGATCGACCCCGAGATTCGTCGGCCGGTGACGGAACTCGACATGATTTCCGGGGTTTCGGTTGATGACGCGGGTGCGGCATCCGTGGGCCTGACCCTCACGATCGTGGGCTGCCCGGCCGCATCCTCGATCGAACGTGACGTGCGCGAGGCCGCCGAGGGTGTGCCTGGCATCACCGCGGTGACGGTCGACGTGTCGGTGATGTCCCGCGAGCAGCGCGATGCACTCACCGAGAAGCTGCGCGGTGGACGCCCCAAGACGATGCAGTTTGGGCCGGACTCGCTCACCCACATTGTCGCGGTGACCAGCGGCAAGGGTGGCGTCGGCAAGTCAACCCTCACCGCTAACCTCGCGGTCTCGCTTGCCCAGAGCGGTCTGCGGGTCGGGGTGATCGATGCGGATGTCTTTGGTTTCTCAATTCCGGGGTTACTCGGTTTGCATGGCGCAAAACCGACCCAGGTTGGCGAGATGATCCTGCCTCCTGTCGCCTACGACGTGAAGGTGATCTCGATAGGCATGTTTGTCGAGGAGAACACGGCGGTATCGTGGCGTGGTCCGATGCTGCACCGCACGATTCAACAGTTTCTTACCGATGTCTTCTTCGGCGACCTCGACGTGTTGTTGCTTGATTTGCCGCCGGGCACCGGTGACGTCGCTATTTCACTCGGCCAGTTGCTGCCCCACTCCGATGTGGTTGTCGTCACCACCCCGCAGTCGGCTGCGGCCGACGTTGCCGAACGTAGCGGCCTTGTGGCACGCCAGACCGGTCAGCGCGTGATCGGGGTTATTGAAAATATGGCGGGCTTGGCACAGCCCGACGGTAGCATGCTCGAACTCTTTGGCTCCGGCGGCGGTGCGGATGCCGCGGCCAAGCTCTCGACACCACAGGAACCTGTCTCGCTGCTTGCTTCGATTCCGCTCAGCGTTGCTCTGCGCGAAGGCGGCGATGCCGGGGTGCCAGTGGTGATCGCCGCTCCCGAGGATCCGGCGGCTCAGGCAATCCGCGTGCTTGCGGCAACTCTGACCACGCATAAGCGCAGCATTGCTGGCCGCAAGCTTGGTCTGAGCGTCACCTAGCGGTGACGCTCATTAACGCAAAAACACCACAGCATTGACTGCTGTGGTGTTGCGTGTACCGACGAGCGGTGGCTACGGCATCGAGTTATAGCGGCGGGTGGGGACGCGGCGGTATCCGTCGATAGCGACGGCGCGCAGGGTGGCGATGATTCCCACTACGGAGAGTGCCCCAATGATGATCAGTTCGAAGTTCATGGTTATATTTCACCGCAATCAACTCTTTAGAACAAGATGATGTTCCTTACCTAACCTTGTAGACTAACTACATGGAGATTAAACGTCTCGAATTGCTTCGCGAACTGGCCGATCGCGGCAGCATCACTGCGGTCGCGAAAGCCACTTTGCGTACGCCATCAGCGGTTTCTCAACAGTTGAAGATTCTGGAACGCGAGGCGGGCATTCCCCTCACGGAGCGGGTCGGCCGCGGCATTGTATTGACCTCGGCAGGTCGAGCGCTCGCCCAAACCGCGACCGATGTTGCGACCGCCATTGAGAAGGCAGAGGCGCTGTGGAACGACTTCCGCGAATCCCCTCGTGGTGAAGTGACAATGACGATTTTCCCGACCGGCGGCGAAATGCTGCTGCCCGGGCTCTTCCACACCGTCAATCGCCTCGCCGGCCTCAAGCTCACCTGCAACGACCAAGACTCGGTGCTCGAAGATGTCGCCAACCTCACCGCCGACTTCGACATCGTGGTCTCTGACTCCCCCCACGTGCTGCCCTCATGGACCGAGCGCGGCCTCGCCGTTGTGCCCCTCATGCGCGAATCGCTGGATGTTGCCCTTCCCGAGGATCATCCGCTCGGGCGCAAGGCCGCTCTCACCCCTGCCGATCTCGTTGACGAGACGTGGATCGGCGTGCCCTCCGGGTTGCCGTTCGACCGAATTCTGCGCCGAATTGAGGCAGCGAATGGCGCACCAGCCAATATCGCCTACCGCCTCACCGACAACAGCATCGTGGAGGCGGTCGTTGCCGCGGGGCACGGCATTGCCATCCTGCCCCGATTCACCACCCGCGATCGTGAAAACGGACTCATCACTCGCCCGCTGAAACAAGTGCCATCGTCGCGGCTCATTTCCGCGCTTCTGCGTCCCGACCGGGCCGAACGCCCATCAGTTCGTGCGGTGGTGAAAGCACTCGTCGACGAGGCGACACGGTTCGAAAGCGAGCACACCAACTCAGCCGACTAGCACCATCACTCTGTTGGTTCGACTAGGCGAGCAAGCAGTTCGGTCAGCAATCGTTCCGTGAGCGGGGCGGGTAGCGCCGAGATGAGGGCCAGCAGGGGCGCCATCCGGTCGGGAAGCCCCTCGGTGGCGGCACCAAGCCCGATGGCGCCAAGCAGCTCGGCCGCCGACGAAGAATCGAGCGGTCCCGCGTCAGCATTCCTCAGCGCGGCCACGGCCGCTGGTGGCAGCGCTGAGAGCACAGCTTCGGGCGATACGGGCGGCATCCCCCGCACTTCCTCGGCAGCCATTCGCAACGCGGCGCTCAACTCATCGAGCACGCTCTCGGTTACCGGCGTCACAGTCAGGTGTGTTGTCGCCGGCAAGATGGTGCCGTCGCTTTGCCCGAGCGATGGCTGCAGCTGCAACAAGAACCCGTGCTGCCGCACCTGGTCGGCCCAGTGGTGTGCATCAACACGGCGGTCGGCATCCACCGAATTATCGGAAGCCACCGCCAGCAGCGGACCGACGGGATCACCGACCACCCGCAAGCCCTCGATACCGTCGACAACGTCGCGCAGAGTCTTGGTGGACCGCGCACACGATTGAGCAAGGGTGGCGAGACCTTGGATGCCAAGCGCCTGGATGATTGCCCATGCTGCGGCGAGGGGCCCTGCGGACTTCGAACCGAGAATGGTGGGGTTCACCACCGGGTAGCCGGGCCAGCCGGTGGTGGCAAAGTATTGAGCACGCTGGCGATCACGGCCGCGCTGCAACAGCACCGAAGCGCCCTTCGGGGCGTACCCAAACTTGTGGAGGTCGGCGCTAATGCTTGTGACGCCGTGGACCTCGAAGTTCCACGGTTCAACGCCCTCCCAAAACGGCAACACCCAGCCGCCGATGCACGCATCGACGTGGCAGGCGATGCCCCGGTCAGCGGCGGCAGCAGCAACCTGAGCCACCGGGTCCATTGCCGCGTGAGCGTAGCTCGGCGCAGACACCACAACGAGGGCAACATCGTCGCCCATACGGTCGATCAGGTCAGTCGCGGCGACCTCGCCTCCCTGCCCCACCGGCACCAGATCCAGTTCAAGGCCGAAGTAGTGTGCGGCCTTCTGAAATGCCGCATGAACCGTCACCGGGGCTAGTAACCGGGGCATGCCGGTACGACCCGAAGACCCTGCACCACGCCACACATCACGGGCGGCCTTGACCGCCAACAAACAACTCTCGGTGCCGCCGGTCGTGACGGTTCCCACAACATCGTCGTCGCCGCCCAGCATCGTGCGAGCAAATCCGAGCACTTCGCGTTCCATGACGGCTACCGAGGTGAACGTCGTCGGGTCGAGTCCGTTGACCGGTTGCACGGCACGAATCGCATCAGCGGCTAACTCATCGAGCTCGGCGAGTCCCGAGTCATACACATATGACAGCACCCGCCCGCCGTGGGTTGGTGCATCCGCCAGACGCAGTTGCGATAGTCGTTCGAGGATCTCAGCGGGTTGATGGTCGAAATTCACTTGCTCTCCGAATCAGTCGGGTTCGTCGGGATAGTCGGGGCGCTGTCGGCATGCTCAATGTCGTGTCGGCGCAACGGGTAGCGGGCAAAGCTCAGCAGCGAGATGCCGATAATCACGGCAGGAACGATGCTGAAGCTGACGATGATTCCGGCGATCGCCGAATCTGGCTGAACCTCCGTCTGGTTCGCAACCGATTCGAGATAACCGGACACGGCCAGCACGATCGTGAGCACTGTTGCGCCCAGCGCCATGCCCGTGGTTTCGCCCGCAGTCCACACACCACCGAAGGTGCCTGCCGACGCGACCTTGTGGCGCCGGGAATCGTGCGAGATCACATCCGGCAGCATCGACATCGGCAGCGCCTGCATGCCTGCGTAGCCTGCTCCGGCAAGCGCAACAGGTACGTAGATCCACTCACCAGGCCACCACAACTGCAGGACGATCAGCAGAGCGGCAACACCGTACAGTGCCGATGCCCATACGAAAGCTCGTTCCTTGCCGATGCGCCGCGAGATGGCCGCCCACACGGGAGCGAACAGCAGCGCGGGCCCGATGAGTGACACGAAGAGGATCGCTACTCCAGTGCCCAGCACCCAGGTGGCGACATACTGCGCTCCGGCAAGCATCACGCCGGTGGCTAGCCCCTGAAGGAGGAACGTGAGCAGCAGCGCCCGGAACGGCTGGCTGCGTTTGAGCGCTGCCAGCCCAGCCCGATACGTCGCCATGATCGATACGGTGGGTGCGATGGTAGTGGTGCCGGTCGGGGCAACGAAGGAGGATATGACGAGAGAAACCCCCATCAGGGCAGCCGCGACAATCGCCATCACCAGGTATCCGAGACGTTGATCGGCGAAAGAATCGCGAATCTCTGGTGCCCCGGCCCCGAACAGCAAGATCGCGATTGTCAGCACGACGACGCGCACCGCCAACAGCTTCGTTCGTTCGTCGTAGCTCCGCGTCAGCTCGGCAGGCAACGCGATGTAGGGAACCTGAAACATGCTGAACGCGGTAGCTGCAGCAACGAAGGCAACAAACACCCACAGTCCTGACGCAACCGGCCCGATTCCGGCCGGCACGGCGAATGTGAGCACGAAAAGGATGGGCAGCAGGATCGCGCCGAGCAGCATGACGGGGCGCCGCGAGCCACGTTGGGCCAAGCTCCGGTCGCTCCGAGCGCCGATCACGGGATCGATCAACACATCCCACACCTTGGCCGCGGTCACGAGGAATCCGGCTGCGAGCGCGGCGATCCCGAGAGTGTCGGTCAGGTAGTACACCAGCACAAGGCCAGGCAGGGCGGCAAATCCGCCGGTGCCGAGAGAGCCAACAGCGTAGGTGGCGAGAGTTTTTCTGGTCAGAGCCCGCGGCGCAGCAGTGGTCACCTTCGCGAGCCTAGCGCTTCGCACCGCCTAAACCGTGGTGGCCGGTCGTAGTGTTGAGTTATGGCGCCTCACACAGCTGCAACCCTCATCGGATCCCGTCGCCGCGATACTCTCGTCGCCCAGTTGAGGTGCACCACCTCGGAAACTGTCACCGTAATCGCCCCATTTACCGGCAAACCTCTACACGAGCTGCCACAGAGTTCGAACAAGGACGTTCGGGAAGCCGCAGCGTCTGCCCGAAAAGCGCAGCGTGCCTGGCAGGCTGCCGGCTTCGCTCACCGTCGACGCGTACTCCTCCGCGCCCACGACCTACTGCTGGAACGTCGCGAGGAGTTGCTTGACCTGGTTCAAACGGAGTCGGGCAAGACTCGCGGCCAAGCCTTTGAGGAAATCTTCCAGGCCGCCTCGGTCACCCGCTACTACGCGATCTCCGCCGCCCGCGTGCTAGCCACACGACGCCGTCGCGCCGGCATCCCCGTACTGATGTCGACCCATGTCAGCTATTCCCCCAAACCACTCATTGGGGTTATCACTCCCTGGAATTATCCGATTGCCCTCGGCGCAATGGATGCCGTGCCCGCGTTGGCCGCCGGCAGTTCAGTGATTCAGAAGATCGACAATCAGGGAACGCTGTCGATGCTTGCCACGAGGGAGGCGTTCATCGATGCCGGCGTTCCCGCCGCCGTGTGGCCGATCGTTGCGGGCCCTGGAGCTCGGGTGGGCAATGCTGTGGTCGACAGCTGCGACTATGTGTGTTTCACCGGCTCCACGCCGACCGGAACGACGGTCGGCAAACGGGCCGCGGGTCGGCTGATTGGTTCATCGCTCGAGCTGGGTGGCAAGAACCCCCTGATTGTGTTGGGCGATGCCGACCCGGCACGCGCCGCGGAAGACGCCGTTTACGCTTGCTTCTCGTCGATGGGGCAACTCTGTGTGTCGATCGAACGCATCTATGTGCAGGCCTCCATCGCTGACGATTTCACTCGCGAGTTTTCCCGCCGGGTTGAGGCCCTCACACAGACCGCAGCTCTGGACTACACGGGAGATGTCGGCTCGCTCACCTCGCAGACTCAACTCGAACGGGTGCAGCAGCATGTCGACGATGCCGTCGCCAAAGGCGCGACAGTTCTGGCTGGAGGGGTTGCGCGGCCTGAAATTGGACCCTTTTTCTTCGCTCCAACCGTACTCACGGGAGTCACCGACGATATGGAATGCTTCGCCAAGGAAACGTTTGGACCTGTTGTGGCGATCACAGCGGTCACCAGCGATGCCGAAGCGATCACCAGCGCTAATTCGAGCGACTTCGGCCTGAACGCGGCGATCTTCAGCGGATCTATTGCCCGAGCGCGGCGCCTGGCCGATCGTCTCAACGCTGGAAGCGTCAACATCAACGAGGGCTATCGTGGCAGCTTTTCCAGCATTGATGCTCCGATGGGCGGCATGAAGACCTCAGGACTCGGCCGCCGCAACGGTCCGGAGGGGATAAAACGGTTCGTCGAAGCACGCACGGTATCGCAATCGAATGGCATCATTCACTTGCCGCGTTCCGGTGCAGAGTTCGCCGCGATGACCGGGCTAATGGTGACCCTGCTGGCTGTGCTGAAGTTCTTGCGTCAGCGCTAGTTTGGCGCAGCAGTTCCCGACGAAGCGCGGGCAAACCTGAGCTAGGTCGCCTCGGTATCGAAGGGTGCCTGCTCGCCGTCTTTGAGCTCTGACTGTCGTTGCGCAAGAGCGGCCTTGCGTTCGGCATACGCGGCCGACCGTGGCGGACGCACCGTGACGGCGGGTTCCTCATCGTCGGTCAGCGCATCGCGAATGATCCGACGGGGATCGTACTGACGAGGGTCGAGCTGTTTCCAGTCGATATCGTCGAAGTCGGGTCCCATCTCCTCGCGCATTCGATCCTTTGCGCCGTTCGCCATGTCACGCAGCGACCGGACTAGGCGGGCAAGTTGGGATGCGTAGTAGGGCAGACGGTCCGGGCCAAGCAAAAAGACAGCGATGATCCCGATGATCAGCAGTTTGTCGAATGTGAGACCGAAGGACACCCGTTCAGCATACCCGTGGCATGGCACGCTGCGTCTACAGTTGAGGCAGTGAATAGGAGCAATGTGTCAGACAAGCAGTTGAGCTGGAAATACGCCGAGGAGTTCGTTGCCGAACGCCCAGAGATCGCTGCGGCGCGCGTGCACTCCAGCGAACTCGGGGTTGAGCCGGTGAGTCCCGCTGTGGGCGCCCAACTCGCTCTGCTCGCAGCCGCGACCGGCGCGAAGAACATTATTGAAGTGGGAACAGGTGTTGGCGTCAGCGGACTGTGGATACTCACGGGCAGCCCCAGTGCACTACTGACCACTATCGACTCCGAAATCGATCACCAGCAGGTGGCTCGTTCGATCTTCACTGAGGCCGGCATCCAAGCGAACCGCGTGCGCCAAATCGGCGGGAAAGCTGCCGAAGTGCTACCCCGCATGAACGAGTCAAGTTATGACCTCGTCTTTATCGACGCCGACCCTCAGTCGGTGATCGAGTACGTCGAACACGGGCTGCGACTTGTGCGCCCTGGAGGGGTTGTCGCGGTCGCTCACGCCCTGTGGCATGACCGGGTTGCCGATCCAGCACAACGAGATGCGACGGTCGCAGGTTTCCGATCGCTGTTGAAGGAGATCTCCCAGTCGGAAGCGGTGATCAGTTCGCTTATCCCCGTCGGTGATGGACTGCTGCAGCTTACAAAACTCAGCGACTAGACCGCAGCAAAGCCGCGGCCACAGCACAAACGACGCACAACACCGTGTTAACAAACGAAAGCGCCAACCGAAACTTTGGTTAGCGCTTTCGTTGAAGCTGTGTGCTGCGGGCCACACGGTGAGCACGATGCGGATGAGCCGCCCGCCCAGCAGCGTTTGGCCTTGGTTATGCGGGAGCTACAACACCGGCAAGTGCGTCGTGTAGTTCTTTCGCTTCATCGTCGTTGACAGAAACAACCAGACGGCCGCCGCCTTCGAGAGGGACTCGGACGATAATGAGTCGCCCCTCTTTGACAGCTTCCATTGGCCCGTCTCCGGTCCTCGGCTTCATGGCTGCCATTGATAGTCCCCTTTCATCGGTACTGACTTTCATTATCCCGCAAAGTCCGCCGATACTGAAACTCTGTCGGTATACCGATTTTCGTTCTGAGGCTCTACGGCGGAGTCCAGTCGTAGCTATCGACCCACCACGCGATGCTGATCCACCCCCACTGGCCGACGACGCACACCACCAGAAGTAGGGTTCGATACAGAACAGATCGAGGCAAAGCGAGCGCGCCCGCGAGCGGAAACATGGGCATTAGGAGGCGGAACGTGCTCGACTGCGGAAAGAATACGGCGAGGAGGTACAGCGCGTAGCTGGCCACCCACAGACGCAGGTCTACGCCGAGGCGTCTGGCTGGTCTCGTGAACAGAAATCCGAAGAAGACCACGATGCCCACGGCTAGCAGCGTCATGAGAACCCACTGCGGGACATCCCACCACGCATGCCAGAACCCTGCGGCCTGAAACCAGGCCGTAAACGGCACAAGCTCCCCGTGTCCGACGTAGGGTGCGCGCCACGCTAGCTCGGTGTCGGTGTAGGCGGAAATAGACCCGGTCACTGCCGCGGCGATGAGTAACCATGCGAAGCCCATTGCGAGGCTGAACATCGTGGCAGAGACCGCGGCGACTTGCTGCCTCACCGGGAATTCCTCCCGCCGGCGGACCCACCAGCGGTACACGACATGCAATCCGAGCGCGAGTGCGAACGCGAGGCCGCTCGGTCTGGTTAACGACATCACGGCGATAACCGGGAACAGCATCCAATATTGGCGCTTCATCAACCAGTACAGGGCCAGAATCAGCAAGAAGAGGTACATCGACTCTGCGTAGGAAACTTGCAGGATCGGTGAGAGCGGTGCGAAACAGAAAATGGTCACCGCAAAGAGTGCGGTCCTAGCGGGTATTACGAGGTGCATCACGCGGTACAGCATGAGCGCGGCACCGAGCGAGAACGCTACAGAGACGATGACACCGGCGACCGCGAAATCGAGAGTCGTCAGCGTCATCACGAACCGTACGACACCGGGATAGCCGGGCATGAAAGCCCAAGCATTTTCCGAAACGTGACCAGCGTCATCCAGCGGCAACTCGGGGGGATACCCGGCCAGCGCAATGATGTAGTACCAGTGACCATCCCAGATCTTGGCGAACGAAAAGTAGTCGGGCTGAGGCCCCGTCCAAGCATTCTGTCCTTGGATGGATGCGAACCCCAGCAACAACGAGGTCGTCACGACGCGCGAAACCGCAAAAATGGCGACAACCGCAATCCACCATCGCTCCGGGGCAAGAACCGCCGTTGCTACGCGGCGCACAGTGAAGGCTAGCGGGCCGTCAGCCACGTCCTGAGCCCCTGCTCGCACACCACGATCTCGCTCGTGGCAACACGCTCATCATCAGCGTGGGCGCGCAACGGGTTGCCCGGCCCATAGTTCACGGCGGGCACTCCAAGTTCGGCGAAACGGGCCACATCGGTCCAGCCGTACTTTGGCGCGGCGGTGCCGCCGACCGCGGCGAGGAAGTCGCGCGCAAGCGGAGCGTCCAGTCCGGGGCGTGCGCCACCGGCGAGATCAGTAACCTCAAAATCAAAGCCGGCAAAGACCTCACGCAAGTGCTGGATGGCTTGCTCGGTGCTGCGGTCGGGGGCGAAACGGAAGTTGACGGTCACGGTCGCGGCGTCCGGAATCACATTGCCGGCAACGCCACCGGTAATGCCCACGGCGTTGAGACCCTCGCGGTACACGAGACCGTCGACCTCGTGCTGCTCGGGCTCGTAAGCCGCCAAGATCGCTAAAACTGGCGCTGCAGCGTGGATAGCGTTCTTACCCATCCAGGCACGCGCGGAGTGCGCTCGAAGACCCGTCAGGTGGATGTCGATGCGCGCGGTCCCGTTGCAACCACCTTCGACCGTCGCATTAGACGGTTCCCCGATGATGGCGAAATCGCCAGCCATAAGATCGGGGCGGTCGCGTGCAATCCGGCCTAGGCCGTTGAGCTCGGCTGCGACCTCTTCGTGGTCATAGAAGATCCAGGTCACGTCGACTGCAGGGTCCTCGAGTTCTGCGGCCAGCTTGAGCGCGATTGCCACACCGCCCTTCATGTCGACGGTGCCACGGCCGACGAGGTGTTCTTCGCCATCGATCATCTCGAGGGTGGTCGGAAGGTTTGCGTTCACGGGCACCGTATCGAGGTGCCCGGCGATCACCACTCGCTGTGCCTTACCGCCATTGGTGCGGGCGACGACGGCATCCGCATCCCGAATCACCTCAAGGTGGCTGAATGCGCTCAGGGCCGTCTCGACGGCATCCGCAATGCGCTGTTCGTTGCCGGAAACCGACTCAATATCGCAGATCTGGCGGGTGAGGTCGGGGCTCGAAGCCGTCAGGTCGAGCACGGGAACGGTGGGATCGGTCACAGGCATGCACCCAGTGTAAGTAATCTGGATGCATGACTTCGCGCACAGCATGGGGATACGGACTCGCAACAATCGCCAGCGACGGAACAACACTCGACGTGTGGTTCCCCGCTCCGCACCTGGGATCAATCCCTGAGGGTACCGACCCGCACTACACACCCGCCGACCTCGAAGAGCACTTGGGCGCCGATGAGCGTCGTCGCGTGCGCACCGAATTCGTGACCGTTGAGATCGATTTGGATGCCGCACCGCAGAACGTCGCCGACGCCTACCTGCGTCTGCACCTGCTCAGCCATCTGCTCGTGCAGCCCAACAGCATCAACCTTGACGGACTCTTTGGCGCTCTGCCCATCGTCGTCTGGACCAACGCTGGAGCGGTGCACCCCGACGACTTCCGCGAACTGCGCGTCTCACTCAAGCGTCACGGCATCGTCGTGACCGGAATCGACAAATTCCCGCGGATGCTCGACTATGTCTTGCCGGAACGCGTTCGTATCGCCGATGCTTCGCGCGTTCGCCTTGGAGCATACCTCTCCCCCGGCACGACCGTCATGCACGAGGGCTTCGTGAACTTCAACGCCGGGACCCTCGGCAGTTCGATGGTCGAGGGTCGCATCTCCCAGGGCGTTGTGGTGGGTGACGGCGCCGACATCGGTGGTGGAGCATCCATCATGGGAACCCTCAGCGGTGGCGGAACCGAGCGTGTCTCGATCGGTGCGCGTGCCCTGCTCGGCGCCAACTCGGGAATCGGCATCGCGATCGGCGATGACTCAGTTGTGGAGGCTGGCCTCTATGTCACTGCGGGAACGAAGGTCACGGTCATTGATGGCTCCGCAACACCACGCTCGGTCAAGGCGGTAGAACTCAGCGGCGTGAACGGACTCCTGTTCCGACGCAACTCGCTTACCGGCGCCGTCGAGGTTCTGCCCCGCAGCGGCTCTGGGGTCGAGCTCAACACGGCGCTGCACGCCTAACCACACCGCGAACGCGAAACGGCCGGCTCCCCTCGGGGATGCCGGCCGTTCGTCTGTGATCTGCGGTGCCGTGAGCGTTAGCGCTGCGGCCAGTCGCGCTGAGCAGGTCCCGTGTAGAGCTGCTGCGGGCGACCGATCTTAGTGTTGGGGTCTTGGTTCATCTCACGCCAGTTGGCGATCCAGCCGGGCAAACGGCCGATAGCAAACAGCACCGTAAACATGCGTGGCGGGAAGCCCATCGCTTTATAGATGACCCCGGTATAGAAGTCCACGTTGGGATACAGTTTGCGATCGATGAAGTAGTCATCGGCCAAGGCAACCTCTTCAAGCTCACGGGCGATGTCGAGGAGTGGATCGCTGACACCAAGGTCGGCGAGCACCTCATCGGCGCTCTCCTTCACGAGACGCGCACGCGGGTCGAAGCTCTTGTAGACGCGGTGGCCGAAGCCCATCAGGCGCACGCCTTCTTCTTTGCGCTTGACGCGGTCAACGAACTTCTGAACGCTCTCGCCCGACTCCTGAATCTCGCCGAGCATCTTGAGTACCGCTTCGTTGGCACCACCGTGAAGTGGACCGTAGAGAGCGTTGATACCGGCGGAAACCGACGCAAAGATGTTGGCCTCGGTGGAACCAACCAAACGCACCGTCGACGTCGAAGCGTTCTGCTCGTGGTCTTCGTGCAGAATCAGCAGACGGTCAAGAGCCTTGCTCAGCACAGGGTTGACCTGGTATTCCTCGGCCATGTTGCCAAAGTTGAGCTTCAAGAAGTTATCGACAAAGCTCAACGAGTTGTCGGGGTAGAGCAATGCTTGCCCGAGTGACTTCTTGTGAGCATAGGCCGCGATGACAGGCAGCTTGGCCAGTAGGCGAATTGTCGAAATTTCGACATCCTCGGGGTCGCGCACATCGTGCGAGTCCTCGTAGTAGGTCGAGAGGGCTGATACCGCGCTGGAGAGCACAGACATCGGGTGCGCGCTGTGCGGCAAGGCGTCGAAGAAGCGGCGGAGGTCTTCGTGAAGCAGGGTGTGGCGACGAATCTTCTCGTCAAACTCTTCCAGCTGCGACTTAGACGGCAGTTCACCGTAAATCAGCAACCATGCAACTTCGAGGTAGGTGGACTGTGCGGCGACATCCTCAATTGCGTACCCGCGGTAGCGCAGGATTCCACGGTCACCATCGATATAGGTGATTTCACTGCGGGTTGATGCAGTGTTCACGAAGCCTTGATCGAGCGCGGTATACCCGGTCTGCTTCATGAAGGTGGAGATGTCGATGCTGTTATGGCCATCGACCCCACGGATTATCGGAAACTCGGCAGCACCGCCCGGGAAGTGGAGGGTGGCCATCTCTGGGTCTTGACGGGCATCATTCACCGCTACAGCCTACAAGGGTTAAAAGGCCACTGTCACACCGGCCAACCGAATGCGCGGACGTTTAGAGGTCAGCGACAAGGTCGTCGTAGAAATAGCTAGTTTAAGCCAGCAGGTCGAGACGAGCTACCGCATCGGCAATCGTGTCATCGCTGGCTGTGAGCGCAATCCGCACATGCTGGGCGGGCGCCTCGCCGTAGAAGGATCCCGGCACCACCAGAATGCCGGATTGCGCCAGATCGCCCACCGTCTGCCAAGAGTCTTCGTTCTTGGTCGCCCACAGGTAGAGCCCGGCGTCGCTGTCATCGACGCGGAATCCGGCACGTTTCAGCGCCGGAAGCAGCTTCGCTCGCCGCGCACGATAGAGCTCCCGTTGCGCGGCAACGTGAGCATCGTCCCTCAGCGCTGTAACCATGGCCGCTTGCACGGGCCCCGGAGCGATGAGCCCGGCATGCTTACGCACCGCGAGCAGTTCGGTGATCAGAGCCGAGCATCCGGCCACAAACGCGGCACGATAGCCGGCGAGGTTCGATTGCTTACTCAGCGAGTACACCGCGAGCACCAGGGAACGATCTTCGCCGACAACTTCTGGATCAAGAATGGACGGTGTGGGGTCAAGCCCAGCCCAGTTGAGTTCCGCGTAGCACTCGTCTGACGCGATCACCGCGCCCAGTTCGCGGGCACGCGCGACCGCCGCTCGCAACTGCTCAACCGAAAGCACACGGCCGTCGGGGTTGCCGGGGCTATTGAGCCACACCAACGCCGTGTTCTCTGGCCAGTCCGCAGGGTCGTCAGCCGCAATGGCGGTTGCGCCGACCATCGCCGCACCAATGGCGTAGGTGGGGTACGCGACGGAAGGGTGCACGACGACATCGTCTTTGCCAAGCCCCAACAGCAGCGGCAGCAGTGCCACCAGCTCCTTCGAACCAACGGTCGGAAGAACATTGTTGACGGTGAGCCCCGGAACACCACGGCGGCGTTCGAACCAGTCAACGATCGCCTCGCGCAACTCAATGGTGCCTGAAGCCGTCGGGTACGCGTGGGCGTCCGTCGCCGTAGCCAAGCTTTCGCGGATCACGGCGGGAGTGGGGTCTACGGGCGAACCGACCGATAGATCGACAAACCCATCGGGGTGAGTGCGCGCGATAGTGCCGAACGGCACGAGGGCATCCCACGGGAAGTCGGGGAGAGCCAGAGGCGTGCGCGTCATCAGTCTGAGGATCCGCCGCCCTCGGGCAATGCCGCAATGATGGCATGATCCTTGTTGATCACACCGACCTTTGCCGCACCACCGGGAGAGCTGACCTCCAGAAGGTCGAAAAACTCGACGTTGGCCTTGTAATAGTCGGCCCACTTGTCGGGAAGATCGTCTTCGTAGTAGATGGCCTCGACCGGGCAGACGGGTTCGCACGCACCACAGTCAACACACTCATCCGGGTGGATGTAGAGCATGCGATCGCCCTCATAGATGCAGTCGACTGGGCATTCGTCTACGCACGCGCGATCCTTCAAATCGACACAGGGCTGGGCGATGACATACGTCAAGGGATATCCGCACCTTTCACGGGAGAGTTCAGTTCAATGCTATCGCGGCTCGCCAAGGAAACCTGACGATTCACCCGCGGCCACCCCAACACCAGAAGCACAATGAGAACGGGGGCAAACGTCCAAACATAACCAGCGACGTTCGCCGGGATGAGAACCGTTCCTCCCGGCATCACGGTGGACAGAATGGCGGAGACCACGAGCACCCCGAGCGACGCAAAGCCCGCCCCAACTCGCGTGTCGTAGATCAGCCGGAGGCCCAGCACCAACGCCGTCACCAGAACTACCGCTGCCACAATCCCCCAAGGGACGCGCACTCCGGCAACAGTGATCGCGGACTGATGTACCGCCGTCAGAACGAGACCAACCAGGGAGCCGACCACCAACGACACCAGTGCCAAGACCACGCGCTGGCCCCTGCTGCGTTCCCCGATGACGAGCTCTCGACGCCGCAACCGACGCAGGTACTCCACCGGAGTGGTGACGCTCTCCCCTACCGGAATCTTGTTGCTGTAGATCTCCACGGCGCGGCGCTTGAAGGCGAGCGCTGTCGCCGACGAGACCGCTACCCCACGATCTACGGGAGCAGCGGATGCCGTATACAACGGAACGCCGGTGAGTTCTGTGGCCAGGACCGCGGCTTCGTGGGTGGCCCGTGCTTCATCGCCATGGACGCTGCCGCTGGAGTCCGCCGCGTAGCTGACGACGACGTCCGGCTTGAGAGAGGTGATTGCACCGGCAAGATCGGATGCGAGGTCGCGGGCAGTAAGCGTCGAGAACTGCTGCCCGTTGTCTTCACGAAGTATGTGGTGGGCGGTGATGCCGAGGATGCCACGAACATATTCGTCGATGCCCACCGCGAACTGCTCGCCCGTTGCCGGCCCACTGGACCCCGCAGCGGCATCACCATTAACCGCGGCTGTGGCGGCTCCTGTGCCGGCTCCTGTGCCGGGCTCGGTGGCGCCGGAGGTCGCGGCACCAGCCGCGGAATCAGTGTTGGCCGCGTTGCCAGCCGGGACAACGGGGGCCGCGGGGACAGCGATGGTGGTTGCCGTTGCGGAGTTGCTGCAACTGAGCACGATTAGTTCGGTTCCTCGGTGCACGAGCGTGGCAATAGTTGCCCCGAAGACGTATGCCTCGTCGTCGGGGCGCGCAGCGATGACTAGCACGCGTTGTGCGCGATCTTTCATGGCTATCCCTCCACCATTTGTTGTGCAGTAGACAGAATAAGCACAGATAGGCGAAATGCAGTTGCTTAGGTTAGGCTTACCAAACTGTCCGAAATTTGATCGACGAAAGACTGAAGTGCTCGCAAACTTCCTGATTGGCCTGCGTGAAGGTCTCGAGGCCGCTCTCGTCGTTGGCATTCTGATTGCCTACGTGCGCAAGATTAACCGTCGAGACGTGTTGCCCCGCATCTGGCTCGGCGTTGGCCTTGCGGTCGCGATTTCGCTTGGCCTAGGGGCGAGTCTAACCTTCGGCGCCTACGGCCTCTCGTTTCGAGCCCAAGAGCTCATCGGCGGCATCCTCTCCATTATCGCCACCGGTTTTGTGACCTGGATGATCTTCTGGATGTTGCGCGCGGCGCGCGGGCTCGGTCGCGAACTCCGCAACGAAGTCGACTCGCACCTCACGGGTGCCGGCTGGGGCTTGGTGCTCGTCGCGTTCCTTGCGGTCGGCCGCGAAGGCATCGAGACAGCGTTATTCATCTGGGCCGCCGTGCAAGCTAGTGGCTCAACCACTCTGCCACTGGCTGGCGCCGCACTCGGCATTGCTGCGGCCATTGTGCTTGGGTACCTCATCTATCGGGGTGTTGTCAGCATCAACCTCACACGCTTCTTCACCTGGACAGGGGCGATTCTGATTATCGTGGCCGCCGGGGTCCTTTCCTATGGTGTGCACGATCTGCAGGAGGCTGGCGTACTACCGGGACTGAACTCGCTCGCCTTCGATGTGAGCGCGATCATCCCCCCTGACAGTTGGTACGGCACTCTGCTCAAAGGCACCCTCAACTTCTCACCCGCCACCACATGGCTCGAAGCTCTCGCCTGGCTCGCCTATGTCGGCAGCGTGATGTCAATTTTCGTTCGCACCGTTCGCGGCAACAAGCGCATCGACAAGCCGCTTGCTCCCGAGACGCCTGTCACTACCTAAGGAACCTCATGATCTCCCACCGCTCCCGCTTCGGCTACGCCGCAGCAGCAACCGTTGCCGCGCTCGCCCTCACCGGCTGCGTCGCAAACACTACCGCGCCCAACGGCGACAACACCATTACGGTCGACAGCAGCGCGAGCGACTGCAGCCTGAACGCAACTGAAGCCCCCAGCGGCACCCTCGTTTTCACGGTCACCAACTCGGGTGACCAGGTCACCGAGTTCTATCTGCTCGCCGACGATGGTTTGCGGATCGTGGGCGAAGTCGAAAATATTGGCCCCGGCATTAGCCGCGACCTGGTCCTGCTTGCCGAGCCTGGCGACTACTTCACGGTCTGCAAACCGGGCATGATCGGCGAGGGCGTGGGCAAGGCGACGTTTACCGTTACCGACTCGGGTGCCGATCTCTCGCTCAGCGACGATATCGCCGCTCAAGTCGACACCGCCAACGCCAACTACAAGAGCTACGTGAAAGATCAGATTGAGAATCTGGTTGTCGGCACCGAGCAATTCGCTGCTGCCTATATTGCGGGTGACGACGATACCGCCCGAGCCCTCTACGCTCCCACTCGTGTGTTCTGGGAACGCGTCGAGACGGTAGCCGAATCGTTCGGCGACCTCGACCCCCGAATGGATCTGCGGGAAGCGGACCTCGAAGAGGGGCAAGAATGGACCGGTTGGCATGCCATCGAGAAGGACCTGTGGCCCCAGAATGCCGAAGCCGGTTTTGAAGCCTACGATCAGTCCCAGCGTGAGGCGTTGGCTACCCAGCTCGTCGCCGACACATCGCTTCTGCACACCAACGTGCAGGATCTTGAATTCAGCCTCGATCAACTCACCAATGGAGCAATTGGCCTCCTCGATGAAGTTGCCAGCGGCAAGGTGACCGGGGAAGAGGAATTCTGGTCACACACGGACCTGTGGGACTTCCAAGCCAACATTGACGGGGCACGAGTGCTGTACGAGGGCGTCCGCAGCATCCTGCTAGAGAAGGATGCTGATCTCGCGACCACACTTGATGCCGAGTTTGAGGCGCTTCAGGTTCTCCTTGATGAGCAGCGCGACGGAGACGGATTCCGCCTCTACACGGAACTCTCCACGGCCGAGATCCGTGCCTTCTCCGATCAGGTCAATGCCCTAGCCGAGCCGCTCTCCCGCCTCACCGCCGTATTAGTGCTGTAGTCCCCCTCACCATCGCTTCACCCCTGAAACCACACGAAAGATCAGCCATGGCTCACGACAACACATCAGGGCTCTCCCGCCGCGGCCTCCTCGGCCTCGCGGGTGCCGGCGTCGTCGGCGCGGGGCTCGGCGCCGGTGGTGCGTTTGCTTGGGGTGCCGCTGGCGGCAGCACGGCATCCGGCAGCAGCGACGTAGCCTCGACCTACCCCTTCTTCGCAGAACACCAATCAGGGATCATCACCCCCGCCCAAGACAGGCTGCACTTCGCCGCGTTCGACGTCAACGACATCTCACGCGCAGAACTCATCGAACTACTTCAGGACTGGAGCTACGCTGCCGCGCGCATGACGACCGGCGAATCAGCCGGCGAATACGGCCCGGCCAGCGGTCCCTACGATGCGCCACCGGACGACACCGGCGAGGCTCTCGACCTGCCGCCGGGCGGACTCACTATTACGTTCGGGTTCGGTCCTAGCCTGTTTGACGATCGCTTTGGGCTCGCCAGCAAACGCCCCGCTGCACTCATCGACCTGCCGAAATTTCCCAGCGATGCTCTCGTGCCTGGACTCGGGGACGGCGACCTGTGCATTCAAGCCTGCAGCGACGATCCTCAGGTTGCCGTTCACGCCATCCGCAACCTTTCACGCATCGCCTTTGGGCGGGCAACGTTAAGGTGGTCACAACTCGGATTCGGACGCACCTCGTCCACGACACAAGCCCAGACCACCCCGCGCAACCTGTTTGGCTTCAAAGATGGCACCGCAAACCTGCGAGCCGAAGACACTGACGGCATCAACGAGCACGTTTGGGTTGCCTCTGGTGATGGAGCGGCATGGATGACCGGGGGCTCGTACCTCGTAACTCGCAAGATCCGCATGACAATCGAAACGTGGGATCGCACATCACTTCGTGAGCAAGAGACGATCTTCGGACGCACCAAGGGCGAAGGGGCACCGCTCAGCGGCGGCACCGAATTCACCGACCCTGACTTTAAGCAAGCTGGTCGCGACGATGTTCCCCTAATCGACGATGCGTCGCACGTAAAACTTGCCCATCCCGATGCCCACGGTGGTGCGCAGATTCTGCGCCGCGGCTACAACTTCGTCGACGGGAACGACGAACTGGGACGGCTCAATGCGGGCCTGTTCTTCATCAGCTTCCAGCGAGACCCCGAAACCCAGTTCGTACCAATTCAGTTGGCGCTCTCCCGCAACGACCTCATGAATGAATACGTGCGCTACGTGGGTTCAGCGATCTTCGCGGTGCCGCCGGGGGCGAGTCCCTCAAACTTTGTCGGTGCCGGATTGTTTGACCTCACCTAAAGATTCACCACATCAGCATTCTTCGCGATGGCCCGACGACTGCCGCTAGTTGCTCGCCGGGGTGACCGTGTAGTTTGCGGTGTAGCCATCATCCGTTTCGGCAACGATCACAGCCACGTTCCAATTGTCGCTCGTGAAGATAATCGACCCGACTCCGTCGCCACCGCTGGCCTGAACCTGCGATTCGAAGCCGGCATCCTCAAACTGTTTCTCGATCGCATTCAGCGGCGACTCGGCTCCGGTCAAGATCGTCACGTTGAAACCGCGAGCGTCTGCGTCTCCGGCAGAGATCCCGAACAGCACGTCCCCCGTTGCTAACGGGACCGCGGCCGGGAAGCCATCGGGAACTTCCTCGCCACCAAGGCTGACGTTGCCTCCGGTAGCCTGCTCAACAATTCCCCCGATGGGGTTCTCGCCAAAACAGCCCGCCAACGCGGGCGTAATCGCCATTGCGAGAAGAAGGACGATGGATGCCCTAACACTTCGATGCGCGCTCAGCATGACTACTCCAAACAATTCGGTTCGCCGTTTACCCTGCCGTTAACCAACGATGCAGCCGCGATCAGAGTGACCGTGGCTGCATCGTACTCCGTGCAGATCGAAGGCTCTTGCGAGCCCTGCCGAAGGAAAGGTTAGGCGTTCTGCTTCTTCAAGCGCGACGTGATGCGGGCACGCGCGTTGCTGTCGAGTTCAACCTTGCGGATGCGCACAAACTCTGGGGTAACCTCAACACACTCGTCTTCACGAGCGAACTCGAGGCACTCTTCCAACGTGAGCTTGCGCGACGGAGTCATCCGCTCGAACGAGTCCGAGGTCGACTGGCGCATGTTGGTGAGCTGCTTTTCCTTGGTGATGTTGACGTCCATGTCTTCGGCACGTGAGTTCTCGCCGACAACCATGCCCTCGTACACCTCTTGCGTTGGTTCAACGAAGAACGACATACGCTCCTGAAGGGCAACCATCGCGAACGGGGTGGCAACGCCGGCGCGGTCGGCAACGATAGAACCGTTGACACGCGTGACGATCTCGCCGGCCCACGGCTCGTAGCCGTGCGAGACAGCATTAGCGATACCAGCACCGCGGGTGATGGTCATGAACTCGGTGCGGAACCCGATGAGCCCACGCGAGGGAACAACAAACTCCATGCGAACCCAGCCGGTACCGTGGTTGCTCATGCCGTCCATGCGTCCCTTACGGGCTGCCAACAGCTGAGTGATGGCACCGAGGTACTCCTCAGGAGCGTCGATCGTGAGGTGCTCGAAGGGCTCGTGAACCTTGCCATCGATCTTCTTGATAACTACCTGCGGCTTGCCGACAGTGAGTTCGAAACCTTCACGACGCATCTGCTCGACGAGAATGGCGAGCGCGAGTTCTCCACGACCCTGAACCTCCCAGGCATCCGGGCGCCCGATGTCAACGAGCTTAAGCGAGACGTTACCGACGAGCTCGCGGTCGAGGCGGTCCTTGACCATACGTGCGGTGAGCTTATGACCCTTGACCTTGCCGATGATCGGCGACGTGTTGGTCCCGATGGTCATTGAGATGGCGGGGTCGTCAACAGTGATTGTCGGCAACGGGCGAACATCTTCGGGGTCACACAGGGTCTCGCCGATGAAGATGTCTTCAAAACCGGCAACAGCGACGATGTCACCGGGGCCAGCGCTTTCGGCAGGGTAACGGTCAAGAGCCTTCGTGATCATCAGCTCGGTCACGCGGACGTTAGCCTGCGTTCCGTCGTGCTTGACCCAGGCAACAGTCTGACCCTTCTTGATCGTGCCGTTGAAGACACGCAGCAGGGCAAGGCGGCCGAGGAATGGCGAGGAGTCAAGGTTGGTGACCCAGGCCTGGAGGGGGTGCTCGTCGTCGTACGAGGGAGCAGGAACATGCTTGAGGATGGCATCGAACAGCGGTTCGAGGTCGTCATTGTCGGGAAGCGCACCGTTGTCTGGCTTGTTCCAGCTTGCGGCGCCGGCGCGGCCCGAAGCGTAAACAACCGGCACGTCAAGGATGGCGTCCAAGTCGAGGTCGGGAACGTCATCCGCCATGTCGCTGGCGAGACCGAGAAGCAGGTCCTGACTCTCACCAACAACCTCATCGATGCGCGCGTCGGGACGGTCAGTCTTGTTGACCAGGAGGATCACGGGAAGCTTGGCTTCGAGAGCCTTGCGGAGCACGAAGCGGGTCTGCGGAAGCGGACCCTCACTGGCGTCAACGAGCAGCACAACGCCGTCGACCATGCTGAGTCCACGCTCAACCTCGCCACCGAAGTCGGCGTGGCCGGGGGTGTCAATCACGTTAATGGTGATGGGGCCGTCAGTGGCGTACTTTCCGTTGTACGAGATCGCGGTGTTCTTCGCGAGAATCGTGATGCCCTTTTCGCGTTCAAGCTCGTTAGAGTCCATGGCACGCTCTTCGAGGTGCGCGTGCGCTTCGAAGGAGTTCGTCTGGCGAAGCATCGCATCAACGAGGGTTGTCTTTCCGTGGTCAACGTGGGCAACGATTGCTACGTTGCGCAAGTCGCTGCGAGTGGCCATAGCCATAGCAATATTCCTTAATTCATCGGAGGCTGTGCGGTCTCTCACCGCAGACGCTGCGCAGAAATTTTCGGCAGCAGATCGGCGGCCTGATGCCACCGGGTAAAGATCCTGGGAGGGCGCAGAAGATCATTCAGAGTATCCTGCTCCACCAGTTTACCCTGTTTGACAAGAAATCTCGCAGCGGCCAGTTCCTAGGCCCGAAATTGCTAGGGTGTCCACGCCCACACATTCCACCACACACCCGGATTCAGCGCCGACAGAGTGAGATTGTCAACCCTGTCCTGGTCATAGGCGACGGTGGCCGGGTATTGGTACAACGGCATCCCGTAGGCTGCCTGCCACAAAGCGGCATCAGCCTCCTGCAGAAGATCAACCTGATCTTCTGCAGTGGTGGTCAACGCACTGGCCTCGACAAGAAGCGAATCCATGACCTCGTTTGAGAAATAGTTGAGGTTCGCATAACCGTCGGTCGAATAGATCTCGGGCAAGAGCCCGACTCCGGGTTGTGAGCTTTGCCAGCTGAAGAGTGCAGCGTCGTATGCGCCAGAGCTGCCGAGAGTCGCACGCCAGTCTTCGGTCGAGCAGTCGTTCACAACGAATCCGGCTTTACTCGCAGAATCCGCAATGATGGCGAATTCGCTTTCGCGCACCGCGTCGTCGGCGGGATAAAGGATGCAGACGGCGGGCTTGCTGACACCCGCCTCCGCCAACAGCTCTTTGGCGCGAGCGATATCCGGGTCGGCATAGTCGGCGGAACCGTTGCTGAGCCGTGCCCCCTGATAACCAACGGCATCGGGAGCGAAGAGGAAGGAGTCCCGCGGTGTTGCGCGTGGCTGGAGGTCAGCTAGTGCTGTCGCGACGAGCTCCGCCCGCGGCACCGTTTTGAGGAATGCTTCCCGCACGAGTGGATCGTCGAAGACGCCGCTCTGTGACTGGGAAAATTGAAGGTCCAGATGTTCAAACGTGTCAGTGCTGCCATCGATGATGGTGGTATCCATCGTCTCTAGAGCGTCACGAACGTCCGGATTCATAGCTGGCACCGCGATCTGCACCGCGCCGACGAGTAGAGCCTGGGCTTGCGCCAGCGGATCGGCAATCACGCGCACCGTGATCTCCTCGAAAGTGGGCTGGCGCTCGCCACGGTAGTTGTCATTGACGTTCAGCGTCACGTATTGGTTGGCAACAAGACTAGACACCACGTACGGCCCATTCGAGACCACGAGGCTTTCGTTGGAGGGCATTCCTTGAAAGTTGAATGCCGTATTCCAGGTGCGTGCGATCGTCGCCAGCTCTGCTTCGTTACCGTCGCTGATTGCGGAATAGACTCGTTCCTTTGCCGCCAGAGCATCGTCACCACCGAATGCGACCATCCCGACGACATGCGCGGGTTTCGCCGCCGAGCCTGGGCCGAAGAACGCGGTCTCCCAGTTGGCGGTTGGCTCATCAAAGACGAGAGTCAGTGACAGACGATCATCACTTATTTGCGGCAATTCGGTGACCAGGCTGATGCTGGAGTCACCGGTGGAGGCCGCGTCGAACAGCACGCGATTGTCGAACTGCTCCACCGGCTCGCCGGTCTCGGGGTCGATGGTGCTCGCAGCATCCGCGCCAGGCTCATTGAGAGCCCCTGATGTTGCTGCCCATTCGAGGAGCAGATCGACCGCATCGACGGCGGCGCCATCTGACCAACGCACCCCGTCGTTGACCGTGTAGGTTACTGCGAGGGGGTCATCCGAAATCTTTGTGTAGCGCCCGAACGACTCATCGCGTACCAGCACAGACTCATCGTTAAAGTACGAAAACCCGGTGCCCGTCGCGTACGCAATCGCGGCGTTTGTCTCACCTGCGCCGAAGCTCGTCGCCGGATTACCCGAGGTGTAGGGCTGCGTCATGGCAACGGTCAACTCGGAACCGTCGATCGTTGGTGATGGTTCAGGCACACAACCGGCAAGCACCAGCGCTGAGGTCGCCGCAACCGCAATGGCCGCCATGATTCTTGTGGCGCTCACTGAACCTCCTGCATACGTCACAGCGCACGGTGGCACGCTAGAAACGAGTCTAAGTCAGAACAACTGTTCCCCGACAGAATCACGCGCTTCGAAAGCGGGGATTGGAGGCGCCATCATGACAAGTGCAAGCTCGAGCCCCAGCCTCGTGAGTTAGCATCAGTTCATGCCGCACAAAGCATCGACTTCTCGTTCTCCGCAGACGATATTGATCTTTGACGGTGACTGCGGGTTCTGCACTCTCTGGGTGAATCGATTGCAGGCCATGCTTCCCGTCTTTCCGCCAAGCGCGCCGTGGCAGTGGATCGAACTTGATGAGTATGCGCTTTCCCGCGACGATGTTGAGAGGTCGGCTTGGCTGGTGACGCCCACTCGCCAATTCGCCGGACACCTCGCCGTGTCGGCGCTCCTCCGAGCCCAACCGACTATCGGATGGCGATTTTTGGGGCATCTGATCGCCACGGAACCGTTCAGTACCGTCGCTTCTCTCGCGTACCGTCTCATCGCCCGCTACCGGCACCGTCTCCCCGGCGCTACTCCGGCATGCGCCGTACGCAGCGCCGAATGACAACAACGCACCAGTTGCCCGAGTCACCACGCAGACTCTGGACAGAGATCTCCATTGTTCTTGCACTATCTCTCGGAGCATCCGCACTCTACTCGCTCGTCTCGATCACGAATCGCCTCACGCGCACCGAAGCGCTTTCGGAGCAGACGGCAACCCTGAACGCGTCACTCAGCAGTCGCCCTAACTTTGATCTCATCTACCAACTCTTGGGCATTACGTTCGATCTTGCGCCCGTCGCTCTCGTGGCGTTCCTGCTGTGGAGCACCACACGCCCCCGGCTGTCACGCCTCGGCATCGACTTCACCCGCCCCGTTCGCGACGGCCTCAGCGGCATCGGACTGGCACTGGCCATCGGCGTTCCCGGTATTGCCGTGTATTTGGCCGGGAAGGAGCTCGGGCTCTCGGTCACGGTCATTCCGGCTGCGCTCGACCAATACTGGTGGACTGTTCCCGTGCTGCTGCTCTCGGCGCTGCGTGCCGGAATCACCGAAGAAGTGATCGTCATCGGCTATCTCTACGCGCGACTCGGCGACCTGGGCTGGGGCAAATGGCAGATCATCGTCTCCACCGCACTGTTGCGTGGCACCTATCACCTCTATCAGGGGATCGGCGCATTCATCGGGAACGTCGCAATGGGCCTACTCTTCGGGTGGCTCTACACCCGATCCCGCCGGGTACTTCCTCTCGTGATAGCCCACACCCTCATCGACGCCGCCGTTTTCGTCGGCTATGCCTGGGCCGCCGTGACGCTCCCTGACTTGTTCGGCCCGCCGGTGGTCGCGGACTAGGCAACCTGTACCCATTTCCACATTCGGGGCGTAGCATGTGCCCCATGTCACAGGAGATAACGCTCGAAAAGGTTCGTTCGCAACTCGTAGCGGGCATCGTGTTCTCCACCACACTGGAAAACATCGGCACCGACATGGGTCGCACTATTGAGCTGCTGTTCGAACAGCTCGCCGGCCCTGGCATCACGCCAACCGGCCCCGTCATGGCGATCTACCACGAGGAAATGACTCCTGACCGCCCCTGGGACTGCGAAGTGTGCGTGCCGGTGACCGCGGCGCTCACCGAACACCCTGTGCTTCACACTCACGAAGTACCCGGCGGACTCGTCGCGACTGTCACCCATCGGGGACCCTACGACGGCCTCAAAGACACCTACAACCGCGTCTTTGGGTGGTTCACTGAACACGGTCATACCTTTGCCGGCCCGCCCCGCGAGATTTACCTCAACAGTCCCGGGGAGGTCACCGATGACGAGCTGCTCACCAGAATCGAGTTTCCGGCGGTTGCAGCGCCGGAATAACCGACCGAAAACCCACAGAAAGGTACGACAATGAAGTCCAATCCTTACCTCAGCTTTCGTGACAACGCTCGCGAAGCCCTCGCCTTCTACCAATCCGTCTTTGGTGGCGAAACCAGCATCAACACGTTTGCCGAATTTAACGCCAGTGACGAGCCCGACGAGCAAGATCTCGTGATGCATGGTCAGCTCGAGTCGCCGCACGGCATCGTGCTCATGATGGCCGATACCCCCAGACGAATGGAATACACGCCCGGTGGCTCGATTTCTGTCTCGATCAACGGAACCGAAAAGGCTGAACTCACCAGCTACTGGGAAAAACTCGGTGACGGCGGCACCATAGCGATGCCCCTAGAAAAGCCCGAATGGGGCGGCGAATTTGGGATGCTCATCGACCGTTTCGGAGTTACGTGGATGATCAGCATCGACGACGAGTAGCCGCCGAGCCATAGCCGAAGAAAGGCGGGTGCTGGGCTCTCGCCCCTCACCCGCCCTCCTACATTCCTACATAGCTACTGGGCGAATGCCTCAATCGGAGGGCATGAGCACACAAGATTTCGGTCGCCATATGCGTTATCGACGCGGCGCACCGGCGGCCAATATTTGCCCGAAACGATGGACCGCAACGGGTAGACGGCCTGCTCACGCGAATACGCGTGCTGCCAGTCACCCGAAATCACCGAATGCGCCGTGTGCGGAGCATTGACGAGCGGGTTATCGTCGGCCGGCCACGTTCCTGCTGCTACGGCATCCGCTTCATCCTTGATCGCAATCATCGCGTCGATGAAGCGGTCAAGCTCGGCGAGATCTTCGCTCTCGGTCGGCTCGACCATGAGTGTGCCCGCCACCGGGAACGACATCGTTGGGGCGTGGAATCCGTAGTCGATGAGACGCTTGGCGACATCGTTGTTGTCGATGCCGGTCGCGTCCTTGAGCGGACGCAGGTCGAGGATGCACTCGTGGGCAACCAGACCGCTGTCGCCCGCGTACAACACCGGGTAGTGCTCGCGCAGGCGCACCGCAACATAGTTGGCGGCAAGCACCGCCGCACCGGTGGCAGCCTTGAGCCCTTCCGAGCCCATCATGCGCACATACGCCCACGTAATCGGCAGGATGCTCGGGCTGCCGTAGGGCGCCGCGCTAACCGCTCCCCCAGCGTGAACATACGGGCCAGCAGCACCGGTCTGCATATCGAACGCCGGATGTTGGTGGCTCTGCGCCATCGGATGTCCGGGCAAGAACTTTGCAAGGTGGGCTTTGGCCACGACTGGACCAACTCCCGGCCCGCCGCCGCCGTGCGGGATGCAGAACGTCTTGTGCAGGTTGAGGTGGCTGACGTCACCACCGAAATCACCGAACCGGGCGTAGCCGAGCAGCGCGTTGAGGTTGGCACCGTCAACGTAGACCTGACCACCAGCGTCGTGCACGGCCTGGGTGATTTCGCGCACCTCGTGCTCGTACACACCGTGGGTCGAGGGGTAGGTGATCATCAGGGCAGCGATTTCGCTGGCGTGCTCGGCGATCTTGGCGCGCAAGTCGTCGAGGTCGACGTTGCCGAGCTCATCACAGGCAACAACCACGACCCGCATTCCGGCGAGAACGGCGCTGGCGGCGTTGGTGCCGTGCGCACTCGACGGAATGAGGCAGATCGTGCGCTCGGGGTTGCCATTCGCGCGATGGTAGCCACGGATGGCGAGCAGCCCGGCAAGCTCGCCTTGACTGCCGGCGTTGGGCTGCAGCGATGCCGTGTCGTAGCCGGTGACTTCGGAAAGCCATGATTCGAGGTGCGAAATCATCACCAGGTAGCCGGCAACATCTTCCGCAGGAGCGAAGGGGTGGATGCCCGCAAATTCCGGCCAGCTCACCGCTTCCATCTCGGTCGCCGCGTTCAGCTTCATCGTGCAGGAGCCGAGCGGGATCATCCCACGGTCGAGCGCGTAATCCTTGTCCGCGAGGTATTTGAGGTAGCGCATCATGCTCGTCTCCGAGCGATGCGTGTTGAACACCGGGTGCGTGAGGTATTCGCTGGTGCGGTTGAGCGCCTCAGGGATGCTGTTTTCTTCGCCGAGATGGCTGAAGAAGCCGCCCTCAAGCCCGAAGGCGTCGGCGAGGTCGTTCTCTTGCGCCGCGAGCATCCCACCATAGGGCTGCGTCGACACCTCATCGAAGCTCAGACGCAGGGTGTCGGCATCCACCACATGAAGCAGGATGTCGCTCTCAAGCGCTTTCGCCGCGATCGCCAACGCCTGCCCCTTCTTTGTCACCGTGAGGGTGTCGAAGAAGGTGTCGTTCTCGATCGTGTAACCAGCGGCGGTCAGGCGGGCCGCAAACTGCTCGGTGTCGTGATGAATGCGCTGGGCGATCCGCTTGAGGCCTTGCGGTCCGTGATAAACGGCGTACATGGATGCCATGACCGCGAGCAGGACCTGTGCCGTGCAGATGTTGGAGGTCGCCTTCTCGCGGCGGATGTGCTGCTCACGAGCCTGCAACGAGAGACGGTAGGCGGGGTCACCTGCGGCATCCTGAGACACCCCAACCAGACGGCCAGGGAGTTGACGTTCGAGGCCCGAGCGCACCGACATGTAGCCAGCGTGCGGTCCCCCGAAACCCATCGGAACACCGAATCGTTGCGTGGTTCCCACAGCAACATCGGCGCCGAGTTCGCCGGGCGATTTCAGGATCGTCAACGCGAGCAGGTCTGCGGCAACGATTGCCAAGCCGCCGTGAGCTTTGACCGCCGCGATAACGTCGCTGGAGTCCCAGACCCGCCCTGTCGCACCTGGATACTGGATGAGCGCGCCGAAGCACGCCGGCAGCTCAGGGCTCGCGTCCAGCGTCGCCAGGTTGAGCTCTACAAGCTCAATTCCGAGAGCTTCGGCACGGTTCGCGAGCAGCGCCTTGGTTTGGGGAAGAGTGTCGGCGTCCACGATGAACACGTCGGAGTCGACACGAGCGGCGCGGCGCGCGAGCAGCATCCCTTCAACCGCAGAGGTGCCCTCGTCGAGCATTGATGCGTTCGTCGTGGTCATTCCTGTGAGGTCAGCGACCATCGTCTGAAAGTTGATGAGCGCTTCGAGTCGTCCCTGCGAAATCTCTGGCTGGTATGGCGTGTACGCCGTGTACCAGCTCGGGTTTTCGAGCACATTGCGTTTGATCACGGCGGGCGTGATGGTGTCGTAATAGCCCAGCCCAATCATGCTGCGGCGAACCTTGTTCGCGCCGGCGAGGGCGCGCAGTTCGGCGAGCGCTTCCCGCTCTGATGCGGGTGTGGGGATCGCAGAATGCTCGACCGGGGTCTGGTGAATCGCGGGCGGAACCGCAGCATCCACTAGGGCTTCGAGGCTGTCGTATCCGACGGCGGCGAGCATTGCGCTCTGAGCCGCATCATCGGTGCCGATGTGGCGGTCGGCGAAGGTGCCGCTGATGAAAGGGTTCGGCATCATTCGCCCGTGAGTTTGGTGTACTCGTCGAGGCTCAGCATCGACGGCAACTCCGCAAATTCAATCCTCACAAGCCAACCTTCACCGAAGGGGTCGCTGTTGACGAGTTCCGGGCTTGAGGCGACGGCATCGTTGGCTTCGACGACGGTTCCCGAAACGGGTGCGAAGAGTTCACCCACCGACTTGGTCGATTCGATTTCGCCCACGATCTTGCCGAGCGCGACCGTGTCACCTGCCTTGGGCAGGTCGACAAAGACGATGTCGCCCAGTTGACCAGCGGCGAAGTCGGTGATGCCGACCGTCGCGATGTTGCCGTCAACCGACACCCACTCGTGCTCGGCGGTGTACTGCAATTCGCTCTTCTCAGCCATGATCAGGCCTCTCTTTTGTAGAAGGGTAGGGAAACAACGGATGCAGCAATGCGGCTGCCCCGCACATCAATGTGAAGCTCGGTGCCGACCTCGCTCACGTCGGGGTCGACGTAGGCCATAGCGATCGGGTGGCCCAATGTCGGCGACAATGCGCCGGAGGTAATGACCCCTACCGCGGTATCGCCGTTGTAGATGGCGTAGTCGGCTCGCCCTGCCCGTCGGCCATCGGCGGCGAGACCAACCAGGACGCGGGCGTCAGCATCCGGGCCTGCCTCGATCGCGCTGCGGCCGACGAAGTCACCTTCCTTGCTGAGGGCAACGACCCGGCCGAGGCCAGCCTGCACCGGGAGAATGTCGAGGTTCAGTTCGTGACCATACAACGGCATACCCGCTTCAAGCCGAAGGGTGTCGCGGCAGGCGAGGCCGGCGGGCACGAGACCGAGTGGGTCGCCGGCGACCGTGAGCGCCGCCCAGAGGTCAGCGGCGGCATCCACGTGAATGTACAGCTCGAAACCGTCTTCGCCGGTGTAACCGGTGCGAGCAATGATGAGGTCGGTCCCGCGGAAACTGGCGGCGGTTTCGCGATAGTACTTGAGTTCGTCCAGCGGGGTAGCGAAATCGGTGAGCCCGGCGGTGGCTTCGAGGATGGCCCGGGAAACCGGGCCCTGCACCGCAATGAGGGCGTAGTCGTCACTCTCATCGGTCACGGTGACATCGAAGTCGACCGCGCGTTCGGTCAGGGCTGTGGCGGCAGCGAACCGGTTGCCGGCGTTAGCGACCACCAAGAAGTGGTCGTCGGCCAGGCGGTAGGCGACGAGGTCATCGATGATTCCGCCTGCCACATTCAACAGGAGGCTGTACTTGGCCTGGTGAAGCGCGATACCCGAAAGTTTTCCGGCGAGCGCAAAGTCAAGGTAGGCGCCTGCTTCAGCCCCGCGCACGTGAATCTCGGCCATGTGCGAAATATCAAAGATGCCGGCAGCGGTGCGTACGGCGTGATGTTCGGCCAGATCTGAGCTGTACCGCACCGGCATCATCCAGCCCGCGAAGTCCGTGAACGAGGCCCCCGCCTGTTCGTGGATACTGTGCAACGGCGAATGCTTCACCTCTGGCGCTGAAGAGTCAGCGGGTGCTGCTGCGGAACTTGATTCATCGGTCACGGAGTTCTCCTGGCGCATGGGCTGGTGGATGAGAACTCCCCCTCTGTGATGAGCCTGAGAGCTTCACCCGCTACACGCTAGCGAGCTTTCACCGTCGGCGGAACCTCAAGATGCTACGAGATTCTCTTTCCAGAGTGGCCAGTGCGGTGCGGTACGTGAACCTGAGAGATTGGCGGGGAGGCTTGCTCCTTCGGTGCCGAGCGGCGCTGTGGCCAACAAATGCTGACTCTGCGCTGGGTGCCCGGCTCTCCCGCATCGTGTTGCGGCCCGATGTTCAGTTGTTAGCTCAGCATAGCAATGCCGGAGGGATGCTCACACCTACCGCCGCGCGCGCAACTCGACGAGCGCCATTCCCGATTCTGGCGCGAACCCGCGACCGCATGCACAAGCCAAGTGCTGTGCCCCCTAAAGCAATGCCGAACTGAGCAGCAGACTCGTCTCACTGTTCACGACTCCCTCGACGTTGCGCATGCGGGCGAGAATCCGGTCGAAGTTGCTGAGACTGTCGGTGCGGATGTCGGCGACGAGATCCCAAGCGCCATTGGTGGTGTGGAGTTCGTGAATCTCAGGCAGCCCACGCAGCTTGCGGATGACCGCATCCGTGGAGCGCCCCTCGACTTCGATAAAGGAGATCGCACGAATGGTGGAGGGGTCGCGGTCTTCGCGCACCCGGATCGAAAAACCGAGAACGGTGCCATTGCTGACGAGGCGGTCGATGCGGCTGGTGACGGTCGCCCGAGTGACATCGAGGCGCCGCGCGAGGCTCGCCACAGACTCGCGCGCGTCTGCTCGAAGCGCTGCGAGTAGGCGGCGATCGAGGTCATCCAGTTCGACCATATACAGATTGTACAACCAGAGCATTACTTATGCACAGTTATTGGCCACTAATCGCTTCTATTGGGTGTTGTGGGTACATAGTGCCCATTCGTAACGTGGGAACTAGCAATACTGCAACGAGAGGCGTGGCCATGGTTCACTACGTAGACGTCAACAACATGCGACGTTGGATCGCCGACACCGGCATCGAGTCGATCATTATGGGCATCGTTGGCTACCTCGAAGAGGATTACGCCAAGTGGCCGCAGTTCGACAAGTCTCCGCGCGTTGCCGCTCATTCCGTTGAAGGCGTCATCGAACTGATGCCGACCAGCGACGGCGAAACCTACGCCTTCAAATACGTCAACGGCCACCCCTCCAATCCGTCGAAAGGGTTCCAAACCGTGACCGCGCTAGGCATGCTAGCTCGCGTTGACAACGGATACCCCACGTTCTTTTCGGAAATGACGCTCCTGACCGCGCTGCGCACCTCGGCCACGTCGGTGCTGGCTGCCCGCGCCCTCGCCCGCCCCAACTCCCGCGCGCACGCGCTGCTCGGCACCGGCACCCAGTCTGAGTTTCAAGCGCTTGGCTTCCGCGCTGGCCTCGGCATTACCCAACTACGCATCTGGGACACCGATCCGGCTGCTCTCGACAAGTTCATTCGCAACATCGAACCTCTCGGCTTCGACATTGTGCGCGCGACCTCCGCCGCCGATGCCGTTGCGGGTGCCGACGTCGTCACCACGTGCACCGCAGACAAGACCGACGCCACGATTCTTGACGCTGACATGATCGAACCTGGAATGCACCTCAACGCGATCGGCGGCGATTGTCCCGGCAAGACCGAGCTCGCCGCCGACGTTGTGCGCAATTCGACGGTCTTCGTTGAATTTCCCGAGCAGACACGCATCGAGGGTGAGATTCAGCAGCTTGAGTCCGACTCCCCCATCACCGAACTATGGAAGGTTCTCGCCGGCACAGCCACCGGTCGCAGTTCCGCCCAGGAAGTCACCCTGTTCGATTCGGTGGGCTTTGCGATTGAAGACTTCTCGGCGCTGCGCTACGTCTTCGATGCTGTTCGCGGCACCGACTACGCCACCGACCTTGATCTCATCGCCGAACCCACCAACCCGAAAGACCTGTTTTCTCTCGTCGCGCGCACCCCTGCGCTGAGCGCTTAGGCCACAGATGAGCGTTCAGGCGCCGGCGGCCGCGGTTCTCATCCGGCCGCACCTGTTCACGCCGAACAGTCAGACCGCCAGCGACAACGCGTTCCAGTCCACCGATCCCAGCCGAACCCCGGAGGAGATTGCTTGCGCCGCGTACGCGGAGTCGAGCCGCGTGGCGGAAACATTGCGCGACGCTGGTGTGAATATCCACGTGTTTGAGGACACCGAGAGTTCACGCCCCGACAGCGTCTTCCCCAACAACTGGTTCTCCACCCACAGCGGCGGCCGCGTTGCGGTGTACCCGATGTATACGCCCAACCGGCGCACCGAACGTCGCACCGACATCATTGAGATGCTCAAGCGTGACTTCCGCGTGCAGGATGTCGTCGACTATTCGGGTCTGGAACATGACGGCATCTACTTGGAAGGCACCGGCGCAATGGTCATCGACCACACCAATCGTGTCGCCTACGCCGCAGAGTCACACCGGGCAAACCCGCTCGCGCTTGAACGGTTCTGTGCGTCGTTTGGCTATGAGCCGATGATGTTCGAGGCGCGCGACAGCCACGGCGTCCCGATTTATCACACCAACGTCATGATGTGTGTCGCGACAGATTTCGCGATGATCGGACTCGACCTGATCGCGTCGGGTGACCGCCGCATGGAGATCGCCGAGCGACTGACCGAGCCTGGCCGCACCCTTATCGACCTCACCGCCGATCAGATTGCGAACTTCGCTGGCAATGCGCTCGAATTGCGCGGGGCGAACGGGCGCATCTTGGCGCTCTCGAGTCGCGCTCTGGCGAGCCTCACCGCCGCCCAGCGCGCCGTGATCGAGGCAAGTTGTCAGATAGTCCCGCTGGATATCCCGACAATTGAATTGGCCGGTGGCTCGGTGCGGTGCATGGTGGCGGGAATCCATCTGGATCGTCGTTCGCGCATGGCCGCGGATGTTGCCGCCGGTGCCGATGCCGCTACCGACCAGAGCGCTGCGGGCTCCGCCGAAGCCGCCCCAACCGCCGGTGCCTGACGCAGCCCCGCTAGGCGCGCAGTTCGACGGCGACGGACTGGCCTGAGTTACCGCGCGCCTTCTGGGCGAGACGGATGGCCGTGAACTTGGCGCCGTACTTCTTCTTCAGTGCCACGTTCATCGCATCCAAAGTTTCACTGTCGCCGCGCACCGCGGCCGTCGCTGACACTGGTACCGCATCCTCCGCGATTGTTCCGCGCATGTCGCACGCCGCCAGTTCAACGCGCTCGGTGTGACGGATGCGCTTCACCTTGCTTGAAGTGGGTGCTGTTGTCACCAGCAGGCGGTCGCCATCTGCTGCAACCCAGACCGGTGTTGCCACCGCATCACCGGACTTGCGGAAGGTCGTAAGCGAGACGTAAGGCTCCGACGCGAGCGCAAAAAGTTCGTGAGAAGTCATCACCCTATTATTGCTTCCGCCCCCTGTAAACGCGTTCAGGCGAAGAGTACTCTGACGCCATGGATGTCATGACCTGGCTCGAGGATTCCGACCCGTCCATCCGCTGGCAAACACTTCACGACCTTGCAGATGCTCCACCAGAAGTGGTCGCCTCCGAGCGCGCCCGAGTTTCCACAGCCGGATGGGGCGCGGAAATGCTCGAGCTCCAGGGTGCCGACGGCCAATGGGCGGGCGGTTCGTACTTTCCGGAACACGATGACCAGCCAGGGCAACCGTGGACGGCCACCGCGTTTAGTCTGCAATTGTTGCGCGAACTCGGCGTAGACCCCGCCGATGCGCGGGTGCGCGGGGCTGTCGAACGTGCCCGCGAAAACAGCCGCTGGGATTATGACGGCTCGCGGTTCTTCGACGGCGAAGTCGAGCCATGCATTAACGGGATGACCGTGGGAATTGGTTCGTACTTCGGCGAACGAGTCGACGGTGTTGTCGAAAAACTGCTCTTCGAACAGCTTGACGACGGTGGCTGGAATTGTGACGCGGAGAACGGGTCGGTGCGCAGTTCCTTCCACACCACGATCGCGGTGCTCGATGGCCTTCGTCAGTATGAGGATTGCAGCGGCGGTGATGATGCGGTCGCCGTGGCACGCCTGCGGGGGCACGAGTATCTCCTTGAACGACGGCTCATGCGTCGCCTGAGCACCGGCGATCTCATCAACTCCGACTGGTTAAGGTTTTCGTTTCCCCCGCGCTGGCACTACGACGTCTTGCGTGCGCTGGACTATTTTCGAGCATCCGGAACCGATCACGACGCGCGAATGGATGAGGCGCTCGACTTGGTCGAATCCAAACGCGACAACGACGGCCGCTGGTCGCTAGAGAACACCCACCCCGGCAGTGTGCATTTCCCCCTGGAAGAAGGCGATGGTAGGCCGAGCCGGTGGAACACGCTTCGGGCACTACGAGTGTTGCGGTGGTTTGGGCGCGACGCGTAATGGTCAACACCCCGTCGGTTCAGTGCGGAGACGAACCGGCGAACGCGGTCAGCTAGACCTTCTTGACGACGCTCGATTTGAGTTGCATTTGCCCGAAACCGTCCACCTTGCAGTCGATGTCATGATCGCCGACACCATCGACGAGCCGGATGTTACGAACCTTCGTCCCGACCTTGATCGACGTGGGGCTGCCCTTGACCTTGAGATCCTTGACGATGCTCACGGTGTCACCATCGGCCAGGGGCGTGCCAAACGCATCCTTGATCACCGCAGCGTCCTGCTCGGCCTCGGCTGCGGCATCCGCTTCACTGGGTGACCACTCGTGCGCACACATCGGGCACACGAGGAGCGCCCCCATTTCGTAGGCGAGGTCGCTTGAGCAGTTCGGGCAGAGCGGCAGAGTGTCAGCCATGGCTCACTTTCGGGGTTAGCGCACGCGAATTGCGGCGGAATCCAATCTACTCCTCGGTGCTGCGGTCGTATTTCGCGAGGGAGAGTGCGACTCCGTCGAGGAGATCACGTTTTCACGCGATCGACGGCGCAATCTCCGCGTCGACCACAGGCATCACGTGCTTCACGAGCGCCTCGAGAATACGAGTGTTGAACTCAACCCCGAGCTGGTTGGGCACGGTAACCAGCAGAGTGTCGGCGGCCTGGACTGCCGCATCACGCGCGAGCTCTGCCGCGATCATGTCGGGGGCTCCGGTATAGGAGCGGCCGAAGCGAGAGCGTGAGCCGTCGAGCATGCCAACCTGATCACGCTGCTCAACTTGCCCTTGCACACCAAAGTAGTACTCGGTCTCGTCATCAATGATCGGCAAGATGCTCCGGCTGACAGAGACCCTCGGTGCATGGTCATGTCCGGCAGTCGCCCACGCGTCACGGAACATCGAGATCTGTTCGGCCTGCAGCTCATCGAAAGGCACCCCGGTATCTTCGGTAAGAAGCGTTGAACTCATGAGGTTCATCCCCTGCTCGGCGGTCCAGATCGCGGTGGCCCGGGTGCCGGCGCCCCACCAGATGCGGTCACTGAGGCCGGGAGCTTGAGGTTGGGTCGGCTGCAAAGCGCTCGAGCCAATCATCTGCGGGTTGCCGGGCGCGATCCCTTCGCCGGCGATGGCACGCCGAAACGTCTGGGTGTGTGCGCGAGCCATGTCGGCATCACTCTCTCCCTCAACAGGCTCATGACCAAACGCCCGCCATCCATCGATCACGGTTTCGGGTGAGCCTCGACTGATACCCAACTGCAGTCGCCCCGCAGAAATGAGGTCTGCTTGCGCCGCGAGTTCCGCCATCGCCAAAGGGTTCTCGTAGCGCATGTCGATGACACCGGTGCCGAGCTCGATTGTTGTGGTGCGGGCTGCGGCAGCGGAGAGCAACGGCCATGGCGATGCGTGCTGGCGCGCGAAATGATGCACGCGGAAGTAGGCACCGTCAACGCCGACTTCCTCGGCCGCAACGGCGAGCTCCACCGCCTGCAGCAGCGCGTCTGCTCCGGTGCGAGTGCGCGACCCCTGAACGTCTTGCCAGTGCCCGAAGGATAAGAACCCAATCTTTGTCATGCTGGCGAAACAAGGCCGTAGTCCACGTTATTCCAAGTCGAGTGCGACTCCGTCGAGGATGTCATGCTCGCTGGTAGTGACCCACTCGAGCTGATGCCCGGTGGCAGCCGTCGCCTCCGCGACTCTGTGCAGAATGGTAGACCAAATGGTCGCACCGGCCGTGATCACGTCGACCCGGCCGGGGTGCATGTACGGAAGCGCCGCACGTTCGGCTCGGGGCATGTGGCTGAGCGCATCGCACGAGCGAAGTATGGCGGCGAGCGGCACGCGGCTGCCGCTGATGGCGACGGGGTCGTAGGAGGTGAGGCCGAGGGCATGCGCTGTGATTGTCGTGACGGTGCCAGCGACTCCAACGACTTCCGTTGCCTGCGACAGATCCACCGTGGCCGCGGCGGTATCGAGGGCTGCGGTGACATCATGGCGGATGGCGGCGAGTTCGGCTTCGATGGGTGGGTCGCTGACAATGTTGCGTTCAGCGAGACGCACGCAACCAACATCCATCGAATAGGCCGACTCTGGCGTGCTGCCACCGAGCACGAGTTCGGTCGACCCGCCGCCGAGATCTACGACGAGGTGTTTGGGGGCTTGCGTGGCGATCTGCGTGGGGTTTGTACGTTCGGATGCTGGCAGCGCGGTGAGTGCACCACGGAATGACAGCGCGGCCTCTTCGGTGCCGGGGATGACTTCGACGGGGACACCAAGAATTGCGTCAACAGCATCAACGAATTCGTCGCGGTTGGCCGCATCTCGTGTAGCGGAAGTCGCGACGAAACGCAGGCGCTCAACCCCGTTCTCACGACAAAGCTCGGCATATCTGCGCACAGCCGCGATGGTGCGATCAAGCGCTGCCTTGCTGAAGCGACCGGTGCGGTCGACGCCTTCGCCCAACCTCACCACTTCGAGGGTCCGCACAACATCGCGCAGACCGCTCGGGCCGTCGAGGTCAGCGATCAGAAGGCGAATCGAGTTAGTTCCGCAGTCGATCGCGGCAACACGGGTCATGGGTGCTCATTCCGTTAGCGAGACGCATTCGAGATTACCCGAGCGTGACCGAGTCGAGACCGCGCGCACCTCGACTAGTACGTGAGCTTCTCAAAGACCATCGTGGCCTGAATGCGATCACCGCCACCTAGGCCCTTACTTCCGGATGCTGCGGTGGTGATGGTGTGCAATCGGTAGCCGAGGGCAGCCTGGGCATTCACTGCACGCTCAAGTTCGGTGAGGTTGCCCGACCCGGTGCCCCACAGTTTTTCTTTCAGGATGACTTGGAGAACAACATAGCTCGCGCCGGTAGCTGCGGGTCGAGGCTGGGCTCCGGCAACGGCCTCCGCTTCGATTCTGTTGATGACGCCGCCGAGACCACCCTCTTGAGGCTGTGGATCCTGAAACTTGTCAGTCCACAGCTGGCCGTCCCACCAGCGCTGTCGACCAGATCCATCGTCGTACCAACCTGCTTTGGCTTCAGCCACGGACTCCTCATTTCGTCTCGACATTGCGACGTCGCCATACTATTGGTCGCCGGTGCTGAGCCGAAGGTGATTGGGGCGCGCCGCGCGGATCACACCCTCGTGACGTCGCGCAACGTGAGCTGACTATTGATTCACAGAATTGGAATACTGCCAGCCGCACTTCCGTTGCACTCACCGACACTGCAGATTCGTTCTGCTCAGTACTTGGAAGGCCCACTTGATGACCCTGCTTCGTGACCGTTTCGCCGCTACCGACTCCCCCATCCTCGATGTGCTCGCCGAGCGGTGGAGCCCCCGCCACTTCGATGCGACCGCACCGCTGGATGAGGCGGCGCTACAGAACGCTCTCGAAGCTGCTCGGTGGGCACCGTCAGCTTTCAACAGCCAGCCCTGGCGGATGGTCGTCGCTCGTCGCGGCACCGTGGAGCACGCCGCGATCGTCGCAAGCCTGGGTGGTTTCAACCAAACGTGGGCCGGTTCAGCGTCAGCGTTGATCATCTTCCTCACGGAGCACCACAACGCTGACGGCAAGGCACAGCCGACCGCAGCGTACGACACCGGTCAGGCGGTTGCCTACTTCACGATCCAGGCGCAGAGCCACGGACTCTTCAGCCACCAGATGGCCGGATTTGACGCTGATGCCGCAGCGGACGCCCTCAACATCGACGGCCGCTTTACCCCCACAACCGTGGTGGCGGTCGGTTCGCTTGGCGACCCGGCAGAGATGTCCGACGCGGTCCGCGAACGGGAAACCGCACCCCGCGCACGACGTGCAGTCGCCGAATCGGTGCTCGTTAACGCGTAACGCTCAGCACCCAGGTCCGTTGGTGGGCCACCAGCTGCGGCGCCGAACGAGCTCCCGCGAGCGCTGCGAAGGGGTGCGCTATTCGCGGCCGTCTTCGAGTGGGATGAGCATCGTGCGGAACTCGCCTGCTGCGGCGTGAATGTCCCAGATGCGTGACGCGACGTCGTCGATGCCGTTGGGAAGTTGAAGCTTGGGAATACCTCCCGGAATGACGAGCTGCCGAACCCGGATTCCCTCGCCTTCGAGCGTCTCGTGCAGCATCTCGCCGTAAGCACTCTCGGCGGGGAAGGCGAGTGACGTTCCCGCGAAGCCGGCACGCGACTTCACCGAGGTGCCACCGTTGATCAGGATGATGCTGCCGTGACCTGCTTCGCGCATTGCGGGCAGCACCGCACGCACGGTGTGAATGAGTCCGAGAGCCGAGAACTGAAGTGTTTCGAGCGCCAGTTCGGGAGTCAGGTCGAGCACCGGCTTGAGGTAGTCGCGCGACGGAAGCGGGCTGTATTGAACGGCGGTGATGGACCCGAGCTCGGCAGCGGCACGAGCGAGTGCACCCTCGAGCTGCGCCGGCTCAAGCACGTCCGCAGCAAAACCGCGGGCGGTCACGCCATCCGTTTCAAGCTCAGCGGCGAGAGCGTCGAGCTTCGACTGGTCTCGTGAAATCAGGGCGACAGCGAAGCCTTCGCGCCCAAACCTGCGGGCGACTGCTGCCCCGAGCCCCGGGCCTGCTCCGATGATGGCGATAACGGGCATGGTGAACTCCTTCGGAAGACGCGTATGACAAGCATGGCCGCTCGAACGAGCCTATCGGGAAGCCGTTGCATGACCCGCCAAGACGCTAGTTGTTGAAGCGCAACTCCACCGCGTTCCGCAACCAAATAACGTGGCGAGTTGATCACTCTCCGATCATCGGTGCGGGGAGGCAGCTGCGGCAGTGGTCAGAGAGAGTTGCTCGCTTCAGTCAGCAGATCAAGGATGACATCGTGGAGTCTGTGGTCGCTTGGGTCGAGGACGTCGATCACCTCGTGCAAAGTAACGTCTGACTCAACCACTGTCCGTGTGTCCGTTCGGGTGACAAAAACACGCGAGTAATCCGCGCGCTCGGGCGAAACGCGATGTTTCCAGCCGGGGTCCTTTTCATTAGCGAACCAAGCACTCGGCCCGAACTTCAGTTGCACCAGGACCGGGTTCGGAAATGCTGGGGTAGCCCTCAGCTCAAGCGCGACAGTCCACTGGTAATTGCCCTTGTAATTGGTTTGCAGACCCCGCACAGCATCGTCACCAAATGTGGTCGTCAGCTGAGAGCGAATTGGCCCATTGGCAAATGACCTCAGAAGATCCTTGATTCGTTGAAGCAGTTGTCGTGCTTCAAGGTACCGCTGCCGCGCCTGCGCGGCTAAGTCGCTGGCGAACTCTTCAGCGGCCTGCTCGTGGGGCGTCTTCCTGAAACGGACGCCCTCACCAGCCTCGGTCATCACCTGAAGGAACTTAAGAACTTCTCGATCTCCCACAATCCCCGCCTCGGTAGAAAATTTGTGGTGCATTTGCTCAATAAATGACACCACATCTGGATTTTCTCGGCGATATAGAGCATCACCATCTACCAATTGATGCAACTGGGTGAGCAATCCGCTGTACGTCAAGACATGTGCGTCTTCCCACCCGTCGGTGAGCCGCGATCTATCTTCGTCACGACAGAGAAGCACAACCGCCCCGATACGTCCCTCGCTAACGCTGTAACGGGAGTACCGCTCGAAATCATGTCCGTGACCGTCTGACGAATGAAAGTTCTCCACCACAAGCCTGAACTCATCATTATCGATCACGATATCGGCGATGTCGGGAGCCTCATCCACTAGCGACGTGTTCACCTCTTGCCGCACTAGGTATCCCTCGCCTGGAAATAGAGGCGCGTTCGTCGCTCGCGCAGTGTTAATTTCATTGACGAAGATGCCGAGAAATGAATCTCCGAGATTATGTGAACCACCAGCATCGAGCAACCAACGAAACACATTTGAGAGTTGCTTCTCGTGGGTTCCGTGATGCATGACGTCGAACACGTTAAAACCGTGATCTAGCGATCTTCCGAGAACAGGCAGAAGTAAGTTCAGGAGATTGCCGGACATCAGCATCAACTCACTCTCGAAGAAATCGCGATAAGGCTGGGGATTGGGAAAGTTAATCCTTCGCGAACAGCACGGTGACGAGGTCTACGAGATCCAACACTACAAGCACCGCGTACGAGCCTGCACGGACTCACTCAAGGTCCATTCGGCCCGAGTTGTGAAAAGCAGCACTGCTGCAGGCAGGCGGATCAGCGATCCGAACTGTTAAGCCGAAGCGACACGGGCGCCGAGCGCAGATTTGCGAGCGCGCACAGCTTAGGAATACAGCGGACGCGAATGGTCTTGCCACTCGGGTGCATCACGCCACTCTGGCATACACGTAGCGAACCCGGCTAGTTATTGAAGCGGAACTCCACGACGTCGCCGTCCTGCATGACGTATTCCTTGCCTTCAACGCGAGCCTTGCCCTTGGAGCGGGCCTCCGCGATGGAACCGGTCTCGACGAGGTCGTCGAAACCAATAACCTCGGCCTTGATGAAGCCCTTTTCGAAGTCAGTGTGGATGACGCCGGCGGCCTGGGGCGCCTTGGCGCCCTTCGGGATCGTCCAGGCGCGAGTCTCTTTCGGACCAGCCGTGAGGTAGGTCTGCAGACCGAGGGTGTCGAAGCCGATGCGGGCGAGCTGGTCGAGACCACTCTCTTCTTGGCCGGTGCTCGCGAGAAGTTCTGCGGCATCCTCTTCGTCGAGGTCGATGAGTTCGGCCTCCAACTTGGCGTCGAGGAAGATCGCCTTCGCGGGGGCAACAAGGGCAGCCAATTCGGCGAGCTTCTCTGAGTCGCCCAGCACCTCTTCATCCACGTTGAAGACGTAGATGAACGGCTTGGAGGTGAGCAGACCCAATTCGCGAATCAGTTCGAGGTCAATCTTCGTCGCCTCAGACAGCGGCTTGCCCTCGTTGAGGAACGCCTGTGCTGCAAGCGCGGCCTCGAGAACGGCAGGCTCGACGCGCTTGGTCTTGAGTTCCTTCTCGTAGCGCGCAACAGCCTTTTCCAGCGTCTGCAGGTCGGCAAGGATCAACTCGGTATTGATGGTGGCCATGTCGGATGCCGCATCAACCTTGCCGTCAACGTGAACAACGTCAGGGTCGCTGAAGCCACGGACAACCTGGGCGATGGCGTCAGCCTCGCGGATGTTCGCCAAAAACTTGTTACCCAGGCCTTCGCCTTCGCTGGCGCCCTGCACGATACCGGCGATGTCGACGAAGGAAACAGGAGCGGGCAGAATTCGCTCGCTGCCGAAGATTCCCGCCAGCACCTTCAGGCGCGGGTCGGGCAGGTTAACGATGCCCACGTTGGGTTCGATGGTGGCGAACGGATAGTTCGCGGCGAGCACCGAATTCTTGGTCAGGGCGTTGAAGAGGGTGGACTTGCCGACATTCGGGAGTCCAACGATTGCAATAGTGAGAGCCACGGGGGTCAATCCTACCGGCGATAGCGGCCCCGAGGTACGGGACCGCTATCGCGACGGTAGAGCGGACTATGTGCTAGGCGTCGTTTTGCGGGAAGCCCAGGTTAATTCCGCCGTGGCTGGGGTCGAGCCAGCGGCTCGTGACAGCCTTCTGGCGGGTGAAGAAACGGATCGCGTCGGGACCGTATGCCTTGGTGTCGCCGAACATGGAGTCCTTCCAACCACCGAACGAGAAGTAGGCAACCGGAACGGGAATCGGAACGTTGATACCGACCATGCCGACCTCGACCTCGCGCTGGAAACGACGAGCCGCGCCACCATCGTTCGTGAAGATGGCGGTGCCGTTGCCGTAGGGCGACGAGTTGATCAGTTCGAGGCCCTCCTCGTAGCTCGCAACGCGAATCACGGCAAGAACCGGGCCGAAGATTTCGTGCTTGTAGACGTCGGAGTCGGTGGAGACACCATCGATGAGGGTTGGGCCAAGCCAGAAGCCGTTGGCGTCGCCGTCAACATCGATGCCGCGGCCGTCGACAACAACCTTCGCGCCATCGGTTTCGGCCAGTTCGATGTAGCCGGCCACCTTGTCGCGGTGCTGTTCGGTGATGAGCGGCCCCATGTCGCAACCACGCGTTCCGTCACCGGTCTTCAGCGTCGCCATGCGTTCGCTGACCTTCGCGATGAGTTCGTCAGCAACGGGTTCGACAGCGACGACAACCGAGATTGCCATGCAGCGCTCGCCGGCAGAACCGAAGCCTGCGTTGACGGCAGAGTCAGCGACGAGGTCGAGGTCGGCGTCGGGAAGCACCAGCATGTGGTTCTTGGCGCCACCGAGGGCCTGAACGCGCTTGCCGTGGTGGGCCGCGGTCTCGTAGATGTACTTAGCGATCGGGGTGGAACCAACGAACGAAACGCTGGCAACATCCGGGTGCTCAAGAAGAGTGTCGACGGCGAGCTTGTCACCGTGAACGACGTTGAAGACACCGTCGGGCAAACCAGCCTCGGTGAAGAGCTCTGCCATCCAAATCGCCGATGACGGGTCCTTCTCGCTGGGCTTCAATACGACGGTGTTACCGGCGGCGATGGCCATCGGGAAGAACCACATGGGCACCATGGCCGGGAAGTTGAACGGGCTGATGACGGAGACGACGCCGAGCGGCTGCTGCAGCGAGTACACGTCGACACCGGTCGAGACGTTTTCGCTGTATTCGCCCTTGCTGAGCTGAGCGATGCCACACGCGTAGTCGAGGACCTCAAGGCCACGAGCGATTTCGCCAGCAGCATCTGACAGCACCTTTCCGTGCTCGGCGGTGATGATCGCGGCAAGCTCATCCTTGCGGGCGTTGAATAGCTCACGGAAGGCGAACATCACGGCGGTGCGTTTCGCAATGGATGTGGTGCCCCAGGCGGGGAAAGCGGCCTTCGCCGCGGCGACACCAGCGTTGACGTCAGCGACAGATGCCAGCGGAACGGTGCGGGCAACAGCGCCGGTAGCGGGGTTGAAAACATCACCACGGTTGGGCGAATCGCCCTCGGTGGCTGAACCGTTGATCCAGTGCGGAATGGTGGAGTACATGAGCCTGCTTTCGTTCGGAGGTAGCCCCAGTCTGCGACCGAATTGATCTGCAATCAAGGCCTATTCGTGCACGAGCAATCTGCATAAACGCAGACTGCTGGTTTGCGGGTCAGCGCGGTGGCACCAACTCGCGCCCGCGACGGGCCACTTCACGGTGTAGAGCCGCCCGCACCAGCTGAACAGCCTCGACCTCCGCCGCCTCTTTGCGTACCGATAGTGCGTACTCCAACATGAAATCGACTTCGTCGGGCAGCACAGGAACAAGACCCGGATCCGTCTCGGCCATGAAGGCGTGCAGCAGCCCAATCCCCGCGCCCTGGCGAGTGGCCTCGAGCTGCGCAAACACACTCGTGGAGCCAAAGCCAACCCGCATCCCCCCAAGAACCGGGGCGAGATCGAGTTCGCGAACCGTCAGAAGAGCATCCACATAGAAGATCAGTGAATGACTGTCGAGGTCGGCAAGGCCGTTGACCACCGGGTGCGTCGCTACATACTCATGCGACGCGTAAAGCCGCAGCGCGTAAGCGGCGAGCGGTTCTGACGCTAGCCGCGACGTCACCGCCGACCCAATCGTGATCGCCAGGTCGAAGCCGGCCCCCCTCAAACTGAGCGGCCTCGTCGATGTCACCAACTCGACGGAGATCGCCGGATGTTCCGCTTGCACTGCTGCGAGCGCCGCAGCAACAAAGGTGGCCCCGAAACCATCGGGCGCAACGATGCGCACCGTGCCACGCACTTGATCCGCCCCACCACTGGTGGCCCCCACAACGTTTTCGACGATGTTTTCTAGCCCGGCGGCACGGGTCGCAACCTCGCGACCAATGCTGGTGAGTTCCCAGCCATCAGCACCACGGTCAAGTAGCCGTACGCCAAGCGCGGCCTCAAGCCGGTCGATGCGGCGGCGGACCGTGGTGTGGTCGACGCCGAGCAGGGTCGCCGCGGATACCATCCGCCCAGCACGCGCGACAGCGATGAGGTAGCGCAGGTCGTCGGTACTCACATCGAGCGGATGCACGGAGTCGCTGGTCATGCCCTCAACCCTAGGGCCGCGCCCCGAAGGCCGCGAACGGTCTTCTCCCGTGGCCGCATTGCTCCCGACAATGTCCGTGCGGGCTGGCACACTGACAGCATGGATCCTGTTGTTGCCCTTGTCGTTGGCCTGCTTGTTGGCACCGTGCTCGGTGTCGTTATCGGCCTACTGATTGCCCGCGTGCGTTCGACGGCCTCGAACGGGCGGGTTGCCCCCGAGGTTCTTGAGGCACGCCACCAAGCGGAAATTGCCCAGGTCACCGCTCAAGAGCGCGAACAGCAGTCACGTCTCGCCGCGGAACTCGCCTCCATCACCGCGCGCGCTGAGGCACTAAGCGAGCAAGTGGCGTCGCTGCAGGTGCAGTACCGGGAAACTCTCGACCGCCAACGTGACGAGGCGGCGGCTCTCGCCGAGCGCGAGCGTCGCGAGTCGAAGGTTCTGCAGGCCCTCACCCCGGTGCAGGAGACGCTACGCACCATGCAGAACAAGGTCACCGAGTTGGAGTCTCAGCGCAGCCAGCAACACGGTGAGTTGAGCCAGCAGTTGAAGTCGGCCACGGAATCCGAGGAGCGGCTGCGTAGCACCGCCGAATCATTGGCGTCGGCCCTGCGCAACAACTCCACGCGAGGCGTGTGGGGCGAGACTCAGTTGCGCAACGTCGTGCAGGCCGCTGGCCTCATCGAACGTGTCGACTTCGATGTGCAGTCGAGCATCAATTCGGATGCCGGTGCCGGCCGCCCCGACATGGTCGTCCATCTTCCGGGCGGCAAGAACATCGCCGTCGACGCCAAGGTGCCCTTCACGGCATTCCTCGAGGCAAGCCAAATCTCGGTAACCGCCACCGGCGAAGAAGGCGCCCGCCGCGAAGCCCTCATCAAGCAGCACGTCAAGGTTATGCGCGGCCACATCGACACTCTCGCCAGCAAGGCATATTGGGCGGGACTCGAAGCCTCCCCCGAGCTGGTGATCGCGTTCATCCCGAGCGAATCGCTGGTGTCGTCGGCGATGGAAGCAGACCCCGCAATTATGGACTACGCGTTCAGCAAGCGGGTTGCTCTGGCCTCCCCCGTGACCCTGTGGTCGGTGCTCAAGACCGTCGCGTTCTCGTGGCAGCAGGACGTGCTCACCGATCAGGCAAAGACGCTGTTCGATCTCAGCAAGGAGCTCTACCAGCGCCTCGCTACCCTCGCCGAGCATGCCGACAAACTTCGACGCTCGATCGACACCACCGTCAACAGCTACAACCAGTTTGCGAACTCCCTAGAAAGCCGAGTGCTGGTGACCGCGCGCAAACTCAACGCGCTCGACGAGTCCAAAGTCATTGGCACCACGAGCACTGTTGAAGGCACGCCGAAGCACATCACGGCAGCCGAAATGGAACTCGAGCTACCTCACACCGACTAGCAGCTAGTGGCTAGTGGCTAGTGGCTAGTGGTCGAGCCACTTCTCCGCGAGGTGATCGGCGGTGACGCGGCGGATCGTTCCCGAGTGTGAGCGCAGCACAATCGATTCGGTCCGGATGATCGGGCCGTAGCGGCG
>Ga0209344_10000633_pt1 | contig 56625 bp, 49 predicted proteins | sample Cruoilmetagenom6_FD_187293 | JGI IMG/M metagenome (GOLD analysis project Ga0209344, IMG submission 187293) | Oil polluted marine microbial communities from Coal Oil Point, Santa Barbara, California, USA - Santa Barbara Oil Seep Sample 6 (SPAdes)... | ecosystem: Environmental > Aquatic > Marine... | reverse complement strand
ACAGAATGAGCCCTGAAAAGTTCATAACCCAATTTTCTTTCTTGAGGCCTCAAGAAAGAAAATTGATGACTATTTTTGACAATGAATTAATTAACTAAAAACGGTCAACGCTAATCAGGGAAGTTCATGTGAGACGGTTGCAGGTTTAATGCCCAAGGTTTAATTCTCAATGTTCAATTATAAAGCTTTCAGCCTTCACCTTTCAGCCCAAAAAAAATAATAATTCTAAGAACGTAAACCTATTTTCCCGAAAACTAAGAATATGACACAATCTGAACTTATCATTTTAAACCTTACGGAGATAAGGAGAAGAAGCGTAATACTTTGGAAAGGGCTTCCTGAAAGCTACTACCATTGGAAACCCGATGCCAAAGCAATGACTGCCATAGCAATGGTTAGACACGTCCTGGAAGCCGACTATGGATGGAATATCATAATCAATAATGGGAGTATGGCAAAGTATCAAACCCCTTGGCAAAATCGTCCATACATCAGTGTTGCAGACGAAATTGAATTTGCTGAACCATATAGAAATGCCTTTTTGGAAAGCATTCGCCAATTTTCGGATAGGGAATTAAACGAAACGGAAATCATTCACCCTGGAAATGGAGCCAAGAAAAACCTTGGAAAATATTTATTGCGAATTGGATATCATGAAGCTGTTCACGCCGGACAATTCCTTTCCTATTTGAGAGCCATGAAAATGAAGCCCCCAGCGATTTGGGACTAATCTAAAACCTTAAGCCTACAGCTTAAAGACCTTTACTCAAATTCCAAATTCCAAATTCCAAGTTCCCCTTACTCACATATTCACCCTATAGCCAAACGACGTAAGACCGATGCGCTGTTGTAGTATATAGGTAGTATTCATAAAGCCTCTATGAAGTATCTATGGAGTATATGTGGAGTATCTATGGAGTGTGGTCGGCATGGAGTCGGCATTGGGTCGGCTTATGATTGGCATGGAGTCGGCTTACGGTCGGCATGTAATACTTGTTTTTGTTGAGAAAAGGTTCTATATTTATCTAGAAACCAACACCTTTAAGCCATGGGAGGATTCACTTACGAAAATAATAAAAAAAACCCAAGAATTTACAAAATTTCTGATGAATTTGGGTTGTGCAGTTTATTTGTCAAAGAATTTAAGATAGCCTTACTGCCTCTGTTAAAGTTTAAAAAGGTTGGCATGCTCCACCAGCGGCTGATGAGTTTATGCTCCAAAGTAAAATTATTGGATCCCACTTCGGAAAAGGGTAGCCGCTCCATGGGAGGGGGCCTGAAGACGCTCAAGGGTAAAATGTTGCTAAGGGAATTTGTCTTTACGCCCAAAGCGGGCATACGGCAGCATTTTGGGAATCCGGAAATAGATGAAGCGGATTTCACATTGACTTGGCGTGGATTTGATCCTTCTTCGGCCCGATTTCCGAAGGGTGCGACGGATTTTGAGCTCATATATTTAGTATTGGCGTATGATCCCGATATAAATTTATTTACGACTTATGAAGCCGTTCCCATTCGAAGATCAAAACAGGGGAAAGCGGAAGTGCTGGTGATGCCTTTAGCGCGAAATGTCAAGAAAAAAGAGGGAATGCATTTTATTCCCGTAATCGGGCTGCGGTATTTGGAGATCCTTGGGGAAGAGGAGTATGAATGTTTGGGGCAGGATGCTGTTGGGATTGAGATTTTGGGGGTTTATTAGCTGTTGTTGGTTGAACTTGGTTTATGGCAGCGTATTTAAAAAATTAGATGAATTATTGGCCGATATAGAAGAATTAAAAAAATAAATACTTTCTTAAAGTCCTGAATTTAATAGCTTTTTAACTTTAAAAAAAAAATATAAGTTTTACATGTCATAATTAATTTTCTCAGCCACTAACCAAGAAAACATTAAAAATTATGACATTACAAGAAGCTTATACCTTTTTCGAAAGTTTAAAAAGCAACACGACTAAAAAATCTGAAATGAAGGTTTACGAAAAATTCCTTCATATTCTAAACGGTTTAAAAATTAGAGAATTCTCAAAAGATGAAATTCAATTTATAGAAACAGAACTTGATCGTTTAGATTTAAAATCCAACCCTCAGAATAAAAAGAAATACTATAATAAAGCTTTTACTCAATTTGAAAGTTATTTAAAGGATACATTTTCCTTAACAACAAAAGGATATTACACCAATCTTGGAATGATTTTGGGGATGGCATTTGGAGCCGCATTTGGAGCTGTTATTTTTTTTGCTTTTGAGCGATCAATGGGAATAACTTTTGGAATTTCGTTTGGAATGATAATTGGCTTAATTATTGGGGCTTATATGGATTCTCGGGTTAAAACTACTGGAAACCAGTTATAGAGAATACACAAAAAGCACCTTCCTTTCTCTATTATTACCGTAAAAATTAAAAATAATATTTTACGTCATTCTTTATTGAGGTTAGTAACTAACTAAAAATATAGAAGTTAATATGATAGACGCTTTTAAACTAATTAATTAGTTTAAACTAATCTTTTAGTTATATTTGCATTCAAAAGAAATATGTTTTTAAGAAACCCATACCTTTTTATATGCTTTCAGAGCCTTGCGGATTTCAGTATAATTCCATTTTCTTTAAATATATATTTCATAACCTAATCAACGTAATACATAAATACGTTGAACAATAAATTAAATGATGAATAGAATACTCGCATTATTAGTAATTGGCTTAAGCTGTTTTTTTCTACAATCTTCATACGGCCAAACGAAACAAAATGATCAATTTTTGCAACAAATTGGTGCTTTGGACAGCATATATTCAAAAACTTTAAAGGAATACAGAAGTATCTATGTGCAACTTCCAGCCACTTACGACCCCAATAAAAAGGAAAAATACCCCGTAGTTTATATTTTAGATGGAGAAGTACTACTTCCTACGGTTAACAATGTTCAAGACTTTTATAGCGGTGGTTTTACGCCAGATATGGTACTTGTTGGTATTTCAAACTATGCCAATAGGGTGCGTGACCTGACAACGTCAAAAATAACAGAGATGTACGGAATGCCCTTTGAGCAAGAAAACGGAGAAGCTGCGAATTTTAGCAACTTTTTAGAGACCGAACTGATCCCTTTTGTTGAAAATAAATATCCGGTAACCAGTTTTAGAACCTTAATAGGGCATTCCTATGGAGGTTTGTTTACGCTTTATACGCTCATAAATTACCCACAATTATTTTCTAATTATATAGCAATCGATGCAAGTCTTGATTGGGATAACCAAAAGTTATTGAAAGAGGCAAAAGACAAACTCGCAAATAATAATTATCAAGACAAATCTTTATTTATGTCCTTAAACGGGCAATTAAATATGCAAGATCCAACTATTACCATTGATAATGTAATGCAGGATACATCAGACTTTACCCTATTTCCACGATCTAATGTTTCTTTTTCAGAACTAGTAGCGCAAAACAAACAAAACGGATTGGCCTTGGAATGGAAGTTTTACCCAAGAGATATTCATGGTACTATTCCTTTTCCATCCATAATGGATGGTTTGATTTCAGTTTTTAAATGGTACCAAATGGAGAATACTGATAAATTCAACTCGCCTGAAACTTCAAAGGAAGAATTATCCGAAGTAATACAATATCGTGCTAATAAACTAAAAAGATATTTCAAATATTCCGTTGCACCTTATCCTGAAGATTTGTTAAATATGCTCGGATATATGAGTTTAGATATGGAACAACCTGAAAAATCAAAAATGTTCTTTGAATTTGGCATTGAATTTTATCCAAATAGCCCAAATCCGTATGATTCTATGGCTGATTATTACGAACGGACTGGGGATAAAGCTACCGCTATAAAGTTTGTGACTAAAGCTTATGAACTAAGTGGGGAGAGTTACTATAAAGATAGGATTGAAGCACTCAATAAAAATTAATACAGACAAAGGAGATATAAATAATTCTAAAAAAATGATTAACCGAATTGAAAAGGAGAAACAAAAATGATTGTGATTTAGTGCTTGAACAAAAGTAGTTGAGGTTTGCAATATATATTCCATAGAATAGTCCTCCAAACAACTAAGTATCATTAAAAACAGAGATCTGAGAACAAATAAAGCCTCATAAAAAATAACTTCGGTTTATACTTCTTTAAAAAAAGAAATGATAACTTTGAAAATTACACTTAAAGAATTTCCTTAATTTGAGAATGCCTACTTAGTAAAGCTTATATATGTATACAATTAACTTGAGTTGGAAGCATATTATAAAAGTGAATTTAAGATAGATATAAGTTTGAAAGACAAAACCATAGCTGTACTTCCATTTATAAACATGAGTTCCAATGTTGAGAATGAATATTTTAGCGATGGCATCACAGAAGAAATCATAAATGCCTTGGCAAAAATTGAGGGACTCAAAGTTACTTCCCGTACCTCTGCCTTTTTCTTCAAAGGGAAAAACATACCTATTACACAAATTGCCAAACAGCTCAACGTTTCAACCATTTTGGAAGGAAGTGTTCGATTGGCAGGGGAATCGTTACGAATTACTGCCCAGCTGATTCAGGCTGAAAAGGATTTTCATTTCTGGTCTGAAACATGGGATAGAAAACTAGAGAATATTTTTGAAATTCAGGATGAAATAAGCCTGATTATAGCAGATAAATTAAGAGAACAGTTTGGTCATTTCGAAATTCAAGAACATTTGGTGGAAACGCAGACGGATAACTTAAATGCTTACGAATACTCTTTAAAAGCTAAATTCCTAAGAAACAAATGGAACCCTGTCGATGCGAAAACGGCACTCTCACTTTACGAGAAAGCTTTGGAATTGGATCCAAATTATACAGTAGCACATATAGGTCTTGCCGAATGTTATAGCTTTTTGGGCACAACAGGATTTATGTCTTTTGAAGAAGCTTGGAGAAAAACGATTCAATATACAAATCAGGCTGTTGAATTAAAGGATAATTCATCCGGGGTTCATTACCAACTATCTAATCTGGCATTTTTCATTGAATTTAATTATGATAAATCGTTGAAAGAAATGAAAAAGGCAATTGAGATTAATCCCAATAATGCCGAAGCACAGCAATTCATTTCTTTTTTATACATCATTGCAGAAGATAGAAAAAAAGCACAAAAACATCTCGATATTGCACTTAGTATAAACCCACTTTCGGAAGAAACTCATTTTTTTAGAGCCTACTACCATTACATGATTAATGATTATGTAAAAGCACTAGAAATGCTCAACGACTGCCTGGCTGTTAACCCTAAGAACATACCTGCCCATTCAATTAAAGCTATATGTCTCCTTATGCTGGGCAGATACGATGAAGTGATTAATTATTTTAATACCATTCCAGCTGATGTTGTAATTGAAGGTGAAAGAACAGGCGCTATTGCACTGGCTTATTCTTTAAAGAAGGATACAGTTAATGCTGCTGAATATTTGGAAAAACTTTGCGCACAGGCAAAAGAAGCGAATGGATTTACAGCAGACTCCTACCTGTTTTTGTTTTATGCTGTTAGCGGAGAAATAGATAAAGCTTTTGAATGGGTATCTCAAGCCATTGAGAAACGTTCATCCTTATTGATGCTGAGATATACCGACCCTTTGGTTGATGCATTAAAAAATGACAGCAGATATGATGAGTTTCTAAAGATAATCTTTGAAACAGAAGAAATTGAAGAAGTTACAGCGGAAAGGACTGCTTTACTGGATGCCGATAAAGCTGCGGAGTATTCAGAAAAATTATTAGCATATCTTTCAGAAGTTAAACCCTATTTAGACGCAGATTTGTCTTTGCGAAATCTTGCTAAAGGAATAGAGATCCACCCGAACCAACTTTCATGGTTGCTTAATTCCAGTATCGGTAAAAACTTCAATGAGTTTATAAATCACTACAGAATTGAAACGTTCAAATCTATTGCAAAAGACCCTAATAACGGACACCTTACTATTGAGGGTTTAGCCTATGAAAGTGGCTTTAATTCTAAAACAGTTTTCAATACCTACTTCAAGAAAGAAACTGGCTTAACACCAAAGCAATTCCTTACCCAACAAGGATAAACAACATTTCTATTTCCCATAACATTTACATTCCACTTTGTTCGGAATTATAATTCCGTACTTTCTATTTATAATTCGGAACGGCTACACTTGCTCCCTGAAATACTTTTGTCCCATAATTATTACAAAACAATTATTAAGATGAAAGCAGTTGAATGTACAAAATACGGTGGAGTTGAATTTCTTAAACTGGTTGAAACCGAAAAACCTTCTCCAAAAGAAAATGAGGTGCTGATTAAAAATTACGCAACTTCTGTTACTTCCGGTGATGCTAGAATAAGACGAGCAGACCCATTTTTGATTCGATTAATCTTTGGGTTTAAGAAACCGCGAAAATCTGTTTTAGGGGTTGTTGTTGCTGGTGAGATTGAGGCAGTAGGGAAATCAGTAACAAACTTTAAAGTTGGAGATCAGGTTTTTGGTTCCGCAGGAATGAACTTTGGTGCACATGCAGAATATGTATCAGTTTCTGAAAATGCGGTACTAGCTTTAAAACCTAACAGTATGAGCTATGAAGAAGCTGCGGCAATTCCTTTCGGAGCAACGGCAGCTTTACATTTTCTTAGGATAGCAAACATTCAGCACGGGCAAAAAGTACTTATCTATGGAGCATCTGGGGCTATTGGTACGATGGCAATACAGTTGGCTAAAAATCAAGGTGCCATAGTTACAGCAGTTTGTAGCACTGCAAATACTGAAATGGTGAAAGCTTTAGGAGCCGACAAGGTGATAGACTACACCCTAGAAGATTTTACTAAAAACGGTGAAACCTATGATGTAATTTTTGACACGGTGGGCAAAAGCTCATTTTTTGGGGCGCTTAAATCACTCAACAAAAAAGGATACCTACTGATGGCAAGTGCCGGAATGGGACTATTGATTGGTAGTGCAATCGTTTCCCACTTTACTAATAAAAATATTTCTTCAGGGGTGATAAAGGAAACTCCAGCTGATATCAATTTTATAAAACTATTAATTGAAAGAGGAAAATTGAAACCAGTAATTGATACAACCTATTCTTTGGAGCAAATTAAGATGGCCCACATTCATGTTGACCAAGGACATAAAAAGGGAAATGTGATTATCCAGATAAACCATCAAGTTTAAATTTCAAAAGGATTCACCACATCCTATTTTATTAAATATCGAATAAAGACTAACTACAATTAAACCAATCACAACTAATTTAAATCACTTTCAATAATGAAGAAACTAGTATTGCTATTTATATTATTCACAGCAGTATTGACTGCTCAAGAAAACTACACTGTTAGCGGTATAGTTAAGGAGGCAAGTAATGGTGAAACAGCTTTTGGCGCCTCCGTATTTTTAAAAGGGACGACCATTGGCTCCTTAACGAACGACTACGGTTTCTTTTCTATAACAGCCCCAAAAGGCACATACACTATGATAGTGTCTTATATGGGTTTTGCAGAAAAAAGTCTGGTAATTGTTCTTGATAAAGACCAAACGGTGGATTTTGAAATAACCGAAGAATCAACACAATTAGACGAGGTGGTGATTACCGCCGGAGAATCAGAGCGCGTAAATATAAAGACTCCCCAAATGAGTGTCTCTTTATTGAAGATATCAACCATTAAAAAAATTCCCGTGGTTTTAGGGGAAGTGGATGTTGTTAAATCTATTCAAATGTTACCAGGGGTTACTAATAATGGTGAAGCTTCCAGTGGATTTAATGTGCGCGGTGGTGCTGTTGACCAAAATTTAGTGTTGTTGGATGAAGCCATTATATATAATACCTCACATTTATTAGGGTTTTTCTCCATATTTAATGCAGATGCAATTAAAGACGTAAAACTTTATAAAGGAGGAATACCAGCCAGTTATGGAGGAAGAGTTTCATCGGTTTTAGATGTGCGACAAAAAGACGGTAACAGTAAAGATTTTCAGTTAACGGGAGGAATTGGTGTAATTTCCAGCAGATTAGCAGTAGAAGGTCCAGTTTTTAATGATAAAGGCTCATTTTTAGTAGCTGGTAGAACTTCGTATGCACATCTATTTTTAAAAGCGGCAGGTGAAAAGAATAGTGCTAAATTCTATGATTTGAATTTAAAAACCAACTATGAAATCAATAAAAGCAACAAACTCTATTTATCAGGGTATTTTGGCAGGGATGATTTCAATCTTGATGGAGGCTTTGATAGTAGCTATGGTAATTTATCTGGAAATTTAAGATGGAACCACATCTTTAATGACCGCCTATTCTCTAACGTATCTCTAATTTATAGTAAATATGACTACGATCTTTTATTAGATGCGTTTGAATTTGAGTGGGTTGCATCTATTTATAATTATAACATCAAATACGACCTTAATTATTACGTAAGTGATGCTTTTAAATTAGATTTTGGAACCAATGCTATTTATTATGATTTCGATCCAGGAGCAATAAGTCCAACCACTGAAACTTCTCCAATAAACCCATTGCAGTTAGAACATAAGAAAGCTTTTGAAACTGGATTATACGTAAATGCAGAGCATAAATTAACAGATAAGTTAACTGCTCAATATGGTTTGCGATACAGTTCATTTACACGATTAGGAGAACAATCAATAGTTAATTATGAAAATGATCAACCAGTTGTTTATAACAATGAACTTGGTATTTACCAAGCAGGCACAGCTATTGGAGAAACTGTCTATGAAGAGCGTGAAGAAATTGAAACTTTCTCAAATTTAGAACCTAGGGTGTCATTGTCTTATCAACTAAACGATGATTCCTCTGTAAAAGCTGGATACTCAAGGACAGCACAATACATACATTTATTGTCAAACACACAATCTGTAACACCTTTAGATGTTTGGACACCAAGTGGAAAATTCATTAAGCCACAACTGTCAGATCAATACGCAGTGGGATATTTTAGAAACTTCAAAAACAAAACATATTCATTAGAAGTGGAAGCCTATTATAAAACAGTTGAGAATAGAATTGACTATATAGATGGTTCAAATTTAATTGGTCAAAATACAATTGAAACGGAGATTTTAAATGGGGAATCTAGAGCGTACGGATTAGAAATTCTATTGCGAAAATCTAAAGGTGATTTTACGGGATGGTTAGGATATACAATTTCACAATCTGAACAACGTACTTTAGGAGGCAAGGCCGGAGGTCCGGGAATTAATGGAGGTAACTGGTACAAATCTGCTCACGATAGAACACACGATTTGTCATTAACAGTTAGCTATAAAGTCAGCGAGAAATGGACGTTTGGAGCAAATGCAATATTTCAAACTGGTAGGCCGGTAACCTATCCAAATGGACAATATGAATATGAGGGCGTATCTATTGCAAGTTATGGCGAGCGAAATTTAGACAGACTACCAGCCTATCATCGTTTGGACCTTTCAGCCACATTTGTGCCTAACCAAAATCAGAATAAAAGATGGACAGGGGAATGGGTGTTTGGAATTTACAATGTTTACAATCAAAAAAATGCAGCTTCCATCTCCTTCGGACAAAACAGAGAAACAGGAGCTAACGAAGCAACAAGAACATCAATCTTCGGTATAGTACCATCAATATCCTATAACTTTAAATTTTAATAGAAATGATAAATACAGTAAGAATTATAGTAGTATTAGCTATATACGCTTTTTTCACATCTTGTACAGATGTAATAGATGTAGAAGTGTCAGAAGCAGCTCCAAGATTAGTGATTGAAGCCTCATTAAATTGGGAAAAAGGAACAGCAGGGAATACACAATCTGTTAAGTTAAGTACCTCCACGCCATATTTTAATAACACTATAAGTAATATAGTTACAGGAGCTTTGGTAACCGTGACGGATGTTACAAATGGAACTGATTTTATTTTTACAGACCAGAATAATGGTGTTTACACTACTTCAAACTTTATCCCTGTAGTTAATCACGCTTATACTTTAGAAGTGATTTATGATGGAGATACCTATATAGCCGAGGAATCTTTAAGATCTGTTGTTGATATAGAAGATGTATATCAAACGATAGAAAAGGGTTTTGATGATGAAGCATTAGAAGTGAATATAGACTTTAATGATCCCGCAGATGAAGAAAATTACTATTTCATAAAGATAGAAGCCCAAGATAACTTATTGCCAGTACTATTTAGCTTGTCGGATGAATTTACAAATGGTAATTTAACTAGTGTTTATTATGAAAGATTAAAAGACACCAGCATACACCGAGAGAAGTTTATTGCGGGAGATAGTGTAGCTATAGAATTTTACGGTGTTTCAGAACAATATTATAATTATGTAGGACTTTTAATTGATCAATATAATAGTGTTGGAAATCCATTTAGTTCAACACCAGTACCTTTAAAAGGAAATTGTATAAATATTACGGATCCAGAAAATTATGCTTTTGGGTATTTTAGACTAACTCAGGTGGTAAAAAAATCCTATACTTTTGAGTAATTTTAATTCCCTGGCATACAGAACGTAAACTAGTTAATTTGGATTAATAACCAATAGCACAATTAAAAAGCGAGTAACAAAACAAGCTAAAACCCGTCTTGTTATTGAATTGCGCTTACACCTTTTATTGTTGGTGTAACTATTATTGGAAATTTGATAACAGGTTCAACTTTTGGATGGATTTTTTGGAAAAGGGGACTTCTAATTGCAATTGTTTCACATATCGCTTTTGACCTTGTTTTCATTTAATTGGTTCACCATACACTTAGAATGAATAAGAAGAACTCACTATAACTAAAAAAAACCACTAATCCTATATCACCTAAAAAAACAATGAAATCACTTTACAAAACAGAGAAAGGAAGGAAAGAAATTTTAAACCTGTATGACCAAAAATTAGAGGAATTAAACGTTGAATATAAATATCTAAAGATTAATACCAGCTTTGGGGAAACAAATATTATTACTACAGGAAAATTATCAAATCCACCAATTTTAATTATTCACGGCTCAAATGGTTGTGCACCAATAGCACTTGAAACCTATCCCAACTTAAGTAAAGCTTATAGCGTATATGCAGTTGATGTTCTTGCGCAACCTAACAAAAGCGCGGAGACAAGGTTAAGTATGAAGGATGAATCATACGGAAAATGGGTGAATGAAATAATTGATACCTTGAATATTGAAAATGTTACTATGGCGGGTTTTTCATTTGGAGGATTGGTTATTTTGAAAACCCTTGAATATGATGAAAGCAAAATCAAGGAAGTCTATTTATCTGCACCAGCTTACATTGTCAATGGGAATCCACTGTGTGCACTATTTAAGATATTTATCCCAATGAAGCGATACATAAAAACCCAAAAAGAAAAATATCTTGAAAGATTCTTAAAAATACTTTTCACGGAAAGAGATGAATTTGCGCTTAAATATTTGTCTAAAGTGTTTTTAAATTTTAACATGGATTTCAGTCCTGTTCCGGTTATTAAAAAAGAAGAAGCAAAATCAATAAAAACACCAATTACAATAATTGCCGCAAAACAGGATATATTATTTCCCGGAGTAAAAATGATTAAACGTGCCAACACAATTTTTCCATCTTTAAAAAAAACTGTGTTATTAGAAAATTCGAAACATGTTCAAAACAAGAAAGACAATTTGATTATTTCAAATCTGATACTAAATAAAGAAGAAAATAAGATTTAAAGTTTACCTAAATGCAATGCACTATTTAATAAAAAATTCCAGGAAAATAGCAATGATGGTGGTTACTGGGATCTTTTCAAATAACGAGTGATTCTTGTTTTATGTGTTTTTAGCATTTTTGGAAAGCATTATATCTGCTTTAATTTTGGTTTGCTTGGAAATGGCCTAAAGTAATTTTGAATTAAATATATAATTATGAGCATAAATAACAAACAAAGTAAATTAGTAGCTACAGCAAGAATGACAGGGATTTGGTACTTAGCCATGGCAATTTCAGGCATTTTAGGATTTCTAGTATTTCATCCTCAAATATTTGACCGAATAGACCCTCAGAAAACGTTAACAAATCTAATTGACCTTGGTTCCCTTGCCAGAACCCGACTTCTATTGGAATTTGCAATTATCGTTTCACAGGCGCTTACCGCAGTATGGTTTTATAAGTTGTTTAAAAATATAAACGAGTGGGCAGCTTGGACAGTTGGTATTTGGGGAATGATAAATTCCGTAGTCATTATAATTAGTGCGATTTCAATGAGTACCGCTATTGAAATTGCAAGTTCTTCCCAAAACGTTCAAGACAAACTCATATTAATTGAACTTTTAGGCAGTTTAATTTCAAATGCTTGGAGTGTAGGAGGCCTTTTCTTTGGGCTTTGGCTTATTCCATTAGGATACATCATAACGAGCTCAAAAAGGATGCCTTTATGGTTGGGCAGAACCTTAATCGCTGGAGGTATAGGCTATTTGTTAAGTACTACAATTAAATATAGCGGCATTGAAATACCATTTTCAGTTTATTTAACTGTTCCGGCTACAATTGGAGAATTCTGGATGATAGGATATTTATTAATTTTTGGAATACGACCAGCAAATGAATAGCTAGTACTGATAACATAGGAAACAATGCCATTTCTAAATAATTGAAAAAACAATATGAACCCAAAAGAAAATCTGAAAAATCTTGGACTTGAACTTCCAGAAATATCAACCCCCGGGGGAAATTACGTTTCGGTTAATATTCGAGAAAATATAGCCTATATTGCTATTCAATTGCCGATTTTAAACGAAGAATATCTTTATCAAGGACGTTTAGGAAATGAAATTACAACGGAACAAGGGTATAAAGCTATGCAATTATGTGCTTTGAATGTTTTGGCTCAAGTAGAAAAAAAAGTAGGATTTGACAAAATTATTGGACTGAATCATATTGACGCGTATTTCCAATCAGGTAAGGATTGGGACGATTCGCCAATTGTTGTAAACGGGGCATCAGATTTGTTCGTAAAAGTTTTAGAAGAAAAAGGAAAACATTCAAGAGCTATTTTCGGAGTTGAGAAATTACCCAGAAATTTTAGTGTTGGCTTGACGGCAACATTTACCATTATAGCGGGATAAAAACTGTTTACTACGGCCAGGCGAATATGAAAAGTTTGTCATTAACTTGTTGTTATAAATAACAGTAACTATAAATAATACAAATAATAATGAACAAAGAATCATTCCTTCGGGAATTTATGGATGAAATATGGAATAAACAGTGTTTTGAGAAAGTTGAACAATATGTTCATTCATCATATACGATTCATCTTGACACTACTGATCCTTGGGAAGGAAAAACCTTAACTCATTCTGAATTTAAAGAGCGATTGAAATTTTCATTCAACTCATTTCCAGATATGAATTTTAAAATAACCTCGGCAATTCCAGAAGAGAATCACGTTGCAATAACTTGGATACTTACAGGAACAAATCTTGGAATGATAGGAGAATATCCACCAACAAGGAAAGCTATTAACACTAAAGGAATGACGATTTATCATTTCAATGACAATTTAATTAGTGGACACACTCAAGTTTTCGACAGGATAACTGTAATGAAACAATTAGGGTTTATGTAATATGAAACAAAATACTTTCAATTGAAATATAAAAAACGGAATGATACATCTTATAGTTGGAAATACTGGCTCTGGAAAAACAACATACGCAATGGAATTGAAAAGAAAAACCCACGGAATTATCTTTTCTATTGATAGGTGGAATAAAACACTATTTCTTGCTGACAAGAAACCTGATGACGGATTGGAATGGTTTCTTGAAAGAATTGATAGAGCGGAAGAAATGATTATAGACTTAATCCAACAATTGGAAAACTCAAAAACGGATTCTATTTTGGACTTGGGATTATCAAAATTTAAGCACAGGGAAAAATTTAGAAAATTTGCCAAGTCCAATGGATTTGAAGTGAAAACTCATTTTTTGGATATTTCAAAAGAAACCCGGCTGGAAAGGATAATGAAACGGAATAACGAAAGAGGGGCTACTTTCGAATTTGAAGTAAGCAAAGAAAATTTCGACTTTATGGAAAGTTGGTTTGAAAAACCGAGTGAAGAAGAAGTTGATGGCGGAATAATTATTAGAGTATAAAAAGTAAGGACATTATAAAACATAATAAATTGGTGTGGGACAATTGCATTGATAAAAAAGATAGTTGGAAAATTCCTGTTTCCGAACAAGAATTAAAGTACGCAAAAAAGAGAAACTAGCGTATTGTTTTGACGAATGCTAAGAAAGAATAACCTACTTGAAAAAGGAGAAATAAAAAACAACTAATACTATGGTCAATCTTAAAACAACACTTAAAAGTATAGATAACTATTTTTCTCCCAAGATTGTTGGAGAAGTCAATGATCAATATATAAAAATTGCCAAAATACTAGGAAATGAAGTTCCTTGGCATACGCATAAAAATGAGGATGAGGGCTTTTATATAATTGAAGGAAAACTACTAATGGAGATTGAAGACGAATCACCTTTCATAATGAAAAAAGGAGATCTATTTATTGTTAAAAAGGGAATCAATCATAAAGTATCTTCTGAAAAGGAATGCTTAATAATGTTAATTGAACCTAAAACAACGGAGCATACCGGAAAAGTTAAATCTTCAATAACTAAATCTATTGAAGAGCAACTTATTTAGTATTTTCGGCTGAAATTAGGTGCTAAAACAAATAGTTAATCATTGTATAATAGCTAATTACAACAAAACAACACTTTTTTAAACTAAACTTGAAATAAAATTTTCATTCTATGACAAGCCCCATTTTCCAGTCGAAAAAGTCAAATACAAACTCATTATATGTAATCAGAAACAATACGAAATGAAACAATCAATAAGGATAGTTAGTCTTGTTTTATTTATATCTATTTTCAGCTGTAAAGGACAGAATGATCCTAATGAAATGAATAAAGAAACTATTATGATTAAAAATGGTGTTTGGAAATCAACGGGAGGAAATTTATTTTGGATTAATGTTATTGAAAACAAGGTTTATTGGTTAGGAATGAATAATAAGACAACAGAAAATAAGTTAGGCGAAAATTGGTGTCACGTTGGAAATGGAACCATAACTGATAACCGAATAACTTTAGATTGGTCTGATATTTCTGTTGGAAAAGGAAGTTTAAATGGAAAAATAGTTATTGAAATAGTAAGCAGTATTAAAATGAAAGTTATTGAAGATTCTGGAAATTTTGGAATGTCAATCTGGAATTGGGAGAAAGAACGATTGAATTTTAGTGAAATAAACTAAATAACTCTAATTACATTTAATAAAAAAGGAATGTTTCTTAATTATTATCCTAACATACAATGAATTTCTATTTGGGATAAAAATAGTTTGTTAAAATAGGTTTAAGAGAAGTAATGAAAGACAATACCGTGAATAAAAATGGTTTCTTAGTTGCTTAAAAAAATATATATAATTAAAATTCTGCTTGCGTAACATGAAGTAGCTTCAAGCATCATTCCCTTGCTTAACATTCACTACTAAAAAATAATCAAAAAAAACAAAATGCAACAAATAGTGACCGATCGTAAAGAAGCCTGGAAAACAATATTGATTTTCTTAGTGATAGTTACAATTTTAAGTTCCCTATTTCATTATGCAATAGTTAATTTATATCCTTCAAGTACATACATTGGTGGTCTTATGTGGTGTCCAGCATTAGCTACAATCATCACACTTAAGCTAAGAGGACGGTCTATTTCTTCTTTAAATTGGAGCTGGGGAAACTGGAAATATATTCGATGGTCTTATTTTATTCCTGCCTTGTATGGGGTAATAACTTATTTACTAATCTGGATTTTCGGGTTAGGAGGAATAGCCAGTAAAGAAATAATTTTAGGTTGGGGTAAAGAACTTGGATTGATTGGAATAGGAACACTAAGTCCAACATTGGTAATACTAGTGGCTATTATCTTGTTAGGAACCGTGGGAGTTATAAAGGCTATGGCGACAACTTTAGGAGAAGAAATAGGGTGGCGGGGTTTTTTTATCTATGAATTAAGAAAGGTTCTTTCGTTTCCTGGTGTTTCCCTTTTTAGTGGAATTATTTGGGCATCCTGGCATTGGCCCTTAATAGTATATTATGGCGATAATGTCATCTTGGAATTGATAACATTTTATGTTGTCATTATATCGATGTCTTTTATTATGACGTATTTCACCTTTAAATCTAAAAGTTTGTGGCCAGCTGTAATCTTTCACGCTGTGAGTAATGTATATATTCAGAAAATATTACCGCCATTAACCACAAAAATTGAAGGAACAGAACATTGGCTTGGTGAAAACGGGATTATGTTTGCAATTGTCACTTTTGTTTTTGGCATTTACTATTGGAGAAAGGCAATTAAAGAAAAAATGTAACTCGAAGAACATGCATAACGTTTATAAAAAAGAGTTTATTAAGTTTTATTAATACAGGATAACTTTTAAATAATTAATGGTTAACCCATTGCAGGACAATACAATTATAAAAGGCTTTTATCCTCTAAGGATTGTTTTAATTGCGTTTGATTTTCCCAAAACCTTTTCTTTATTTTATTCATAATTTCCCCATATTCAGGATACTTTTTTAAAGGTTTCATTAAGGGATCTTTTTCTGAAAATAATAAAATCCAATATTGATAATTATTTTTAGAAGCGAATATTTTTAGTTGTGCGAGGGCTAGCTCATATTTTTCTTCGTGTACATACATTGAAGCCAAGCTGGCAGGCTGGTAGATAGATTGATCAATTTTACAATAGTTTGTAAAGGCATTATAAAATTTGGCAGCTTGTTCATCTAAACCCATTTTTTCATAAACAAGTCCTATTTTAAGGTTTTCTTGTGGATAAATATCAAGGCCATTTTCTTCTTTAATTTTTACAAACTTTTTATAGTAATAGTAAGCGCTGTCATACTTCTCTTGAAAATAATAAAACTTCCCTACTTCCTGCATAATATCTAATCGCGTGGTATCTTTTTTCCATTCGTTAACCAATTGGGTTGTAGTTTTATCTATATTTTGATGGTCGGCATATTGAATAAATATTTTTAAAAAAGGAGCATAATAATTCTTCGGATTATAATCCAATGATAAGTTTATATACTTCATCGCTTCATCTTTAAATCCGTTTTGAATGAAAGCATTGCTAAGGTTTAAATAAATGTAGCTTTTACCCACTGAATCGTTAGCGGCAATATCAAGTTGTATCCCTTTTAATGCATATTTCAGATACTTTTCGGTATTGGGAATGGCATTTGCATATAATTCTGAAAGCATGTTTACAACTGATGCTGAATTGGGATTATACACCAGGGCTTTTTCTAAATGAGGTATGGCAAATTGATATTCTTTATTATTTATATAATAAAGTGCTTTAGCTATAAGACTTTCAGCAGATTTTGAATCGTACAGCAAGGCTTTGTCAGCATAATTATTAATTACTTCTGTATATTGCTTTTCGGTTTTATTTAAGTCTAGGTAAAAGTAAGAAAAAGCAAGTTGTGAATATGCCAGCGCAAATTCGGGGTCATTCCCAATGGCTTTTTCAAATAAAGGAATGGCTTCTTCCAATCCTTCCTTAGTCCCAGCCTTAAATTGCTCCAAACCTTTAAGGTAATAATCGTATGCCAATACGCTTTCGGTAGGTTTTTTATCAATACGTTCCAATTCAGCAGGTGTAACTTTTGCTTGTATGGCATCAGCTATTTTTTTGGCCACAGCATTCTGTAGCGAAAATACGTTTACCACTTTATAATTATATTGTTCGGTCCAAATGGGAGTGTCTGTTGAGGCTTCAATCAATTGAATATTCAATAACACTTGGTCGCCAACGCGCTGACCACTTCCTTCAACTACATAATTCACATTAAGCTCATCAGCTATTTCTGAAATTGTTTTATCGGAATTTCTATATTTTTCTACAGATGTTCTACTAATCACCCGCAGATCTTCTATCTTTTGTAAATTATTTAGAGACGACTCCATTAACCCGTTTACGAAATATAAGTTAGTAGAATCACTACTCATATTTTTAAACGGCAAAATCGCAATAGATTTTTGAAGGTTTGTATTTTCTTCGTTAGAATTATTTAAATTTTTATAGGAAAACAGAAATGCGACCACAATTATAATCGCCGAAGTTACTCCAACAAGTTGCCAACGGTATTGTTTAAAAAAACTGTTTTGTGGAATATCAATATCTTCGGAAACTTCTTTCTCTTCAAGGCCTATTTTTTCCACTGGTCTTCTTCTAACTTCCCCTGGCGGATAACCATAGTGTTCACGGAAGCACTTAATAAAATACGAGTTATTTCCGAAGCCCACTTGATAAGAAATCTCAGAAACAGTAAGCTCGGTTTGCTCTAATAGTTCCATGCCTTTTTGAAGGCGGATTTGACGAATAAACTGACTTGCACTACCATCCGTTTGTTTCTTAATCTTTCGCAACAAATTAGAACGGCTCATATTCATGAGTTCAGCTAATTCTGAAACCCCAAATTGCTCATTAGAGAGATTCTCTAAAATAACAGCTTCAGCTTGTTCTATGAATTTTCCTTGAAATGGATTGCTAGACATGGCGGTTTTACTGTTACGAAAGTAGAGAATTTTATTCAAAAAGGCTTTGGGCTTATAGGGTAAAATTCATGGGGAAATAAGTGCATCTGCGTCATAATTTATACTTCCGCTCCATAATTTATACTTCTTCAGCAAACTTGATATATACCGCAACATAATGATTTATAGCTAAGTAACTTCTTATTGCATCTTTGTGGCAACAAAAATCAAAATTATAAATCATTAAAAATTTAAATTATGAAATCATTAAAAATCAAAACGTTTAAAATGACATTACCGTTCTTACTTCTTATTATTTTATTTACAAGCGCTTGTGCTCAATCTGATAAAAAAACAACAGCACAAAACAATTCTGAAATAAAAAGTACGGCAGTCAAACCTAGTGTCGATATTAATACAGCAGTTATATCTGGAAATCTTGAAGCGGTAAAACAGCATATTGAAGCAGGGACAGATATCAATCAAAAAGAGCCGATGAGCGGTTCAACTCCATTAATGTCTGCAGCTACATTTAATAAACCTGAAATAGCCAAAGCTCTTATAGATGCTCATGCAGATTTGTCCATAAAAAACAATGATGGCGCAACCTCTTTACATTCTGCTGCGTTTTTTGGCCGTATAGAAATTGTACAAATGCTTATCGATGCCAAAGCTGATAAAACCATAAAAAATAACTTTGGGGCAACACCTAGGGAATCTGTATTAGGAGATTTTGCGGAGATGCAGCCTGTTTATGAAATGATTATACAACAATTAAAACCAATGGGATTTACACTTGATATGAACGAGCTAAAAGAAGCACGTCCCATAGTTGCAATGATGCTAGAGTAATTAATTAAAACACTGCTAAAATGACAACAGATAGAAGATATGACATAGATTGGTTACGGGTAATTGCCATAGGATTATTACTTATTTATCATATAGCCATTGTTTTTCAGCCCTGGGCTTTGTTTATAGGCTTTATTAAAAGTGACAATTCGGTAGAGAGCTTGTGGACTCCCATGACGATGCTGAATGTTTGGCGAATTCCACTCTTGTTTTATGTTTCGGGAATGGGCGTGTATTTTGCAATGAAGAAGAGAAGCTGGAGTAAACTGATAACAGAACGATCAAAGCGGATTCTTTTACCTTTTCTATTTGGTTTCGTGGCAATTACGCCCTTACAGATGTTCATTTTTCAAAAATTTTACAATATGCCTTTAAGTTATTATTCCGGCAGCAGCCACTTATGGTTTCTGGGAAATATATTTATTTATGTGCTTTTGTTATCCCCTTTGTTTTTCTATTTGAAAAAACATAAAAATGGAAAATTCAGAAAAGCAATTTCAAAAATCATGAGTTACGCCATAGGACCTTTATCTATTTCAGTCTTTTTTATGTTGGAAGTAGTTTTTGTTAAACCGCAATTGTTTGAATTGTATGCCCAAACTTGGCACGGATTCTTTATGGGTTTTCTGGCTTTCATTTTTGGTTTTCTCTTTATGTATAGTGGTAATAGCTTTTGGCAAACAGTTTTAAAGTGGAAATGGTTATATATAGGCATAGCGGCTGTTTTATATATCATTCGATTTACAGGATTTGAAGGGATTTCAAATATGTATCTCACTACTTTGGAATCTAATTGCTGGATATTTGGGGTTTTTGGTTTCGGGTATAAGTATCTAAATAAACCCAGCGCATTGTTGAACTATTTAAGTCAAGCTGCTTATCCGGTTTATATCATCCATATGTTTGTGTTATTTGCGGGTGCACTTATCATATTACCATTAAACCTTCATCCTTTAATAAAATTTGTAGGTATTACACTTTTCACCTTTATAGTCTGCTTTTTTATCTATGAGTTTATACTTAAGAGGGTTACTATTTTAAGACCCTTTTTCGGGCTTAAATGGAAATTTATGGTTGGTGATAAAAAAATAAAAGCTGAATCAAAACCTGCCGAAACAAACTAGGAATAATTATATTTACCTGATAGTCATAATTTTATTCATAAAAAATTAGATAAAACAATAAGGATGAGCAAAAAACAAACGATGAGAATTTTATTGATAATTGGAACAATAGCATCGTTATACTTTGTTCCTTGGACAATCGTTAAAGCTTGGATTTCACCCTTACCTAAAACAGTCCAGGAACAAGTAAATAATGCAGCTAACTACGGGTTCGACGGCATTATTGTTTATGTGGACCAGAAAGGAAATAAACCTGCTTTTTACGCTGCAGGCTATAAAAACAGAGAAAATAAAATCCCTGCCAACCCTCATTCATTATTCAAAATTGCAAGTATTAGCAAGTTATATGTTGCTGTTTCGGTTGCTAAATTAGTAAGTGATAATAGACTGTCTTTAGACAAAACGCTCGCTGATTATTTACCAGAACTTGCGGGAAGAATTGAGAATACCGATAAAATTACTTTAAGAATGTTGGTACAACACAGAAGTGGCATCCCAAATTATACGGACATCCCTGATTACTGGGTGAACCCCCCACAAGGGAATGATGAAAATCTTGAATTGGTACTAGATAACTCGGCCGATTTTAAACCCGATGAAGATTATAAATATTCAAATACAAATTATTTATTGATCGGAAAGATACTCGATAAAACATTGGGATATAACCATCATCAATATATCAAGAGAGAAATTTTAACGCCGCTTAAACTGAATAATACCTACAGCTTGCTTAGCGAAGTGGATATAAACGATGTGATGAGTGGCTATGATGTGGGCTATGAAGACGATTTAAAGAATAACGATTTTATTTCTCCTGCAGGTTCAATGATAGCAACAGTAGAGGATGTAGGGACTTTTTTAAGGGCATTGAATGATGGTTCTTTGTTTACCGACAAAGAGCAAGGTATTTATTCTTCTATTTATTTTTATGAACACACCGGTTTATTGCCGGGTTATTCCAGTATTGCAAAATATCACAAAGATATTGATGCCGTGGTAGTCCAGTTTGTTAGTACTAGCGGTGGATACTCTTGGAATTTATCAGAAATCATGTACAATCGAATAATAAAAATACTGAAAAAGAAAAAATAGCCAAAAGCTAATTCATTTATCACATTTTTTTAAACCTGATATGTCTAACACTAAAAAAAATGCTGTTATAATAATATGAACCTAAACCAAATAACCATTCCATCCTTGGATTTGACAAAGTCAATTCCATTCTATGAAAAATTAGGATTGAAGTTAATAGTTAAATCGTTACCACATTATGCAAGGTTTGAATGTCCAGACGGAAGTTCTACATTTTCAATTCATAAAACCGAAAATCTGCCAGTAGGAGAGGGGGTTTATGTGTATTTCTAATGTGAAAACCTTGAAGAACAAGTTGAAAAAATAAAAAAAAGGGAAATTAAATTTGACCAAGAACCCACGCTTCAAAGATGGTTGTGGAAGGAAGCGAGACTGAAAGATATTGACGGAAATCAACTCATATTATTTTATGGCGGTGAAAACCGGCTCAATCCACCTTGGCGCATTTAAAATAACCACGTCATTGGAACACCATTTACATAGAAAAAAATTTACTGGAGTAACAGAAGAAGCGTTAATTCAACTAGAAAAAACATTATGAAAACACACAAAATTACTTTAATCTTTATACTTACTTGCGCATTGGGTTTTGGACAATCTGAATGTGATACTTCAATTGATTATGGAAATAATCCTGCTTCAGGAAAATATGCCCAAGTTAATGGAATCAAAATGTATTATGAAACTTACGGAAATTCATCTAAACAACCTTTATTAATAATCCACGGAAACGGAGGTTCTATTAAAAGTGGTCGATGCCAAATAGAATATTTTAAAAGTGATTATTATGTAATAATTGCAGATAGTAGGTTTCAGGGGAAATCAGAAAATGGAAAAGAAAAATTGACCTATAAATTAATGACTGAAGATTATAATTCGTTTTTAAACTATCTCGAATTAGACTCCGTTTATATTATTGGTCAAAGCGATGGGGGTATTATTGGTTTGCAACTAGCAATCAAGTATCCATCGAAAGTCAAAAAACTTGTAGCAATTGCTCCAAATTTGAGATCTGATAATTCAGCAGTTCATCAATGGGATATAGACAAAGTGACTAAAGATTTAAAAGAAGCCGAATTAAAGATAAAACATGGAGATAACTCAATAGAAACTATTAGAAATAGAGAATTATTGAATTTAATGGATAAGTTCCCTAATATTAAAAACGAGGAACTTTTGAACATTAAATCGCCTGTATTAGTCATAGCTGGAGATGAAGATGTTATTAAACTTGAGCATATTCTTGAAATATATCAAAACATTCCGAAAGCACAATTATTTATAATGCCTGGTGCAACCCATTTTATGATACGAAGTGAACACAAGCTTCTGAATCAAATGGCTAACAGATTCTTGAGCAACCCATTTAAAAGACCAACTACAAAGGAAATACTATCAAAGAACAAATAAAACGACTGCCGAAATAATTGAAATTATTTTGGGAAAATATTACAACGATTAAAAAAATATAAAATGACGGTTTTAATAGTGGGTGCCAGTGGCGCAACAGGAAGTAAATTAGTGGAACAACTCTTAGAGAGAAAGCAAAATGTAAGAGTGATTGTTAGATCACCGGAAAAACTACCTGAATCTTGGAAAGAAAATAAAAATTTACAAATTATTTCCGCAAGTGTCCTAGATCTTAGTGACAAGGAACTAAGTGAATACATTCATGGTTGTGATGCCGTTGCCTCTTGTCTTGGCCATAATTTAACGTTGAATGGCATCTATGGACAACCGAGAAAATTGGTTACAGATGCTACAAGCAGATTATGTGATGCTATTACAGCGAACCAGCCAAAACAGCCAATGAAATATGTTTTAATGAACACTACGGCAATCCTTAATCACAATTTAAATGAACCGATTTCATTTGCGCAAAAATGTGTAATTGGACTTCTACGTTTAATTTTACCGCCACATGTAGATAATGAAAAAGCGGCAGATTATTTAAGAACTAATATTGGACAGAAAAATCAATTCATAGAATGGGCTGCCGTAAGACCGGATGGATTAATAAATGAAGAGGAAGTGACTGAATACGAAATATATCCTTCGCCAATCAGAAGTGCTATTTTTAACGCAGGTAAAGTGAGCCGTATTAATGTTGGCCACTTTATGGCTAATTTAATAGGTGATGGTGATTTATGGAATAAATGGAAAGGACAAATGCCTGTAATCTATAGTAAAACGTCTCCAGATTAGAAATAATATAAACTCCTATTTTCGTTTAAAGTGTACATCCCACAAATTTTTATAACAATTAGTTCATTAAATAATAGGTTTTATAAAAATGAAAAATTATTATTCATACTCATTTTATTAGTTATAGACTGATACTATTCTGTGATAATACATTAATATGTTGAGTATTAAAAAAAAGAAAATGCAATATGAAGATATTGAAAATCAAAACCGAACTCAATTGGGACAATGTAACATTTATAGACGGTAAACGTCTAAATAAAAACGAATTCAAAATCAATACTTCGGTTCATTTAAATTAATCCCATCTATCTATTTTAAATTTAAAATAAGAAATGCGTTTATACAGTTACGCGATCCTATTCGTATTAGTAAGCATAGTCCCCTTAAAACTACCGGCCCAAACTGAAACCCAGTCCAACGTTGTGGATCAAATTAAGCTGGGTGTAAAATATTTATCCGAAAAAGCACACGCTAAGTCTATTGAAGAACTAATTGCGGCAAAAGAAGTGGCAATTCGGAGTGAATGGTACACACAAGCTTTTAATGCAACCATAAATATTGGTACTAACTACTACTTATTGTTAGATTATGGTGAAGCATTTCAATATTATTTACAAGCTTATGAAATTGCAATAAAGCACCTTGGTAAGCGTCAGGAAATGGCCGTTATAAACAATATTGGTGTTTTATATATTGAGGAAAAGGACCGCCCCAAAGCTAAAGAATCGTTTTATAAGGCTTATGAAATTGCCAAAAAACTTAAGGATGAAGAGCTTATAGGGACCTATGGAATCAATCTTGCGTTGGTACTAAACAAAATGGGGGAATTAGACGAAGCAGAGAACTATATAGAAGAGGCATTACCCTTATTAAAAATTAGGACCAACGTACTTTTATTGGCAAAACTAGCAAAAGCCGAAAATCTACTTTTGAGAGAACAGTATGTACAAGCCGAAAGACTAGCTTTAGATATTTTACCACAAATAAATAATCTGTCCCTTATAAATGAAGGAGCTACGGTCAATGATAAAATTACGCTGCTACTATTGATAACCAAAATTTACGAAAAGCAAAAGCAGTTTAAAAAAGCCCAAACATACGCTTTAATGGCCCGTGCAGCACAATTGAACATTGGGGAGCGTATTGAGTCTTATGGAATCCTTGCAGATCTTTACGGTGAAACAAATGAATTTCGCAATGCAATGGCCTATAAAGATTCTGTTCTCTTAGCTACAGACTCACTATATGCTATAAAGAATATGGCCTTGTTTAAAAGTGAAAAAGTAAAGTTCCAAATCCAGAATTACCAAAACGAACTTTTGGAAAGTAGAAAAATATTGAAACAGGAAAAACAGTTTTTTTATACATTGATATTTGGTGTAATACTCATTATGGGTTTTTTCCTTTGGATTTACAAAAACAATTCCCTTAAACACAAACAGAGAAAAAGGATCGTTGAACTGGAACTGGCCAAAGAAAAAAACGAACACCTTTTAAAAGAAAGGCGACATCGTGAAAAGGAAGCCTTGGTTTTGCTTGAAAAAGAACGTCTTAAACATGAATTAGATAGTAAAAATAGGGAATTGACAACAAAAGCCATGTATTTGGCGAGTAAAAATCAACTCATTGAAGAGGTAGTTCAGTCTTTGTCAATTAATGCAGAAATTGCAACCAATACTTCTTTAAAAAATAAGGTAAATGATTTAAAGAAACACTTAAAAAAAGATACTCAATGGGATACCTTTTTTGTACATTTTGAAGAGTTAAATCAAGGTTTTCTGGATAGGTTAAGGGGCGAACACCCAAATTTAACACCCAATGATATACGATTTTTAACGTTCCTCTATATGAATTTGAGTAATAAGGAAATCGCATCGCTCTTAAATATCACTCCGGAATCTTGCCGAAAGCGAAAAGAACGTATCTCAAAAAAAATGAATGTCCCAGAAAATCTTCCCCTTCATGTTTATCTTTCAGGTATTTAGTGCGTAGTCACGTATTTAAACTAAACATGTCACAAAATGTCCGCCTGCTTTTTTAACAAAAGTATAGCTTGTTTCTATTTTTATCGAATAAATAATATCAATTGAGTAGAAAATAAACTGTGTGTACTCTTCATGTTTTTCTTTTTTTACTCTATTTAAAAAATAACTAATTCTAAAATTTATCTAATGACAAAAACTAACATTATTAAATGCGTTTTAATGTTCGCGGGCTTATTTGGAGGAACAGCTGTGAATGCACAATTTGACCAAACTGCTAAAGTTGTAAGCACAAATAGGGAGAATCGAGCTGAATATGGAACTTCCGTTGCTATTTCAGAAAATTTTGCAGTCGTAGGTGCCTCAAGAGAAACTATAGCATCTGGTGCTGCATATATCTATAGTAAAGACAGCCAAGGGAATTGGACGAGTTCGCAAAGATTGGCAGCTGATGATCCAAACCAAGGAGCAGAATTTGGTGGCGGTGTAAAATTTGCAGGGGATTACCTAGTAGTAGCTGCAGGTAGAGCAGACGTAGGTGGTACTCAAAGAGCTGGTGCCTTATATGTTTACGATTATCAAAATAATAACTGGGAGTTCGACACAAAACTGGTAGCTTCTGATATGAGTAATGATGCAAAGCTAGGGATGAACCCTACCTCTTTAGATGCTGAAGGCAATACAATTGTTGTAGGGGCTCCAGGTGAAAACGGATGGGTCGGTTCTGTATATGTTTTTACAAAAGAAGCTGGTAATTGGTCAGAAGTTCAAAAAATTCTAAGTCCCACAGCACCAGCCTCCGATACTTTTGGAATAGGTGTTTCTATATCTGGCGATTATTTGATAATTGGAGCTAATGAAGTAGATGGAAGAAAAGGCGCTGCGTATGTTTATTTGAAAAATAGCAATGGAACTTGGGAGTATAACCAAACTCTTATGGCCTCAGATGCTGCGAATGACAATTTCTTTGGCACCTCAGTGAGCCTATCTGGCGATCAATTAGTAGTTGGAGCTTATGGGTCAAATTTGGAGCAAGGCGCGGCCTATGTTTTTGAAAAAGACAATCAAGGAGCGTGGGTAGAAGTACAAAAGCTAAATGGAATTGCCTCTACAGAAGGCACTCAATATGGTTGGAGTACAGATATTCAGAGAGATTATATTGTTGTAAGTGCGCCGCATATTAATGGTTTTGATGCGGGAGAGGTATATTTCTATAAAAGAAATGCTTCAGGAACCTGGGTGGAAAATCAAGTTTTACAGGGTACCGATACTGTAGGTCAAGATTTTTACGGCTGGAGTGTTGCAATGCATGATGATCAATTGATAGCAGGTGCCCCTTGGGAAGATCACGATGAAAATGGAGGAGATGAAATTGACCGTGCAGGATCGGCCTATATTTTTATGGATCCTTCTCTTCTGGGCATAACAAACAATGGTGATCTTGAAAATAACATTGCAATCTATCCTAATCCAGTAAAAGATAATTTGAATATTGAAAGTCTATCTAAAACTATTTCCAACCTAAAGGTTTATTCAATAACCGGGATGCTTTTACAGGAAATGAAAAATGTAAACGCAGACACCCTTGGATTGAACATTTCAAACTATGCAAATGGAGTTTATTTCGTAAATCTCACACTTGATGATGGCTCAACAGTTGTTCAGAAAATTATTAAAAACTAATCTGGGGTATTAACAACCCATAAAATTATTTGAATGAAAAATACAGTTTTAGGGCTTTTTATGCTGCTTAGCATAACAAGCTGGCAGGCTACTGCCCAATTTTTGGAAAGTTTTGATGCTGAAATTCCAAGTGAATGGACGGTTATTGATAATGACGCACAAGGAGCATCTTGGCATTATCATGCTGGTAATGGCTATCGTGGGGCTGGAGGAGTCCGGATTAATTTTGAAACAAATTCACACGACGATTATTTAATTTCTCCCCAATTTACAGTAAACTTAGGAGTTTCGGATTTGGTTTCATTTTATGCTGGAGGAACAGGGCTAACTTTTCCAGAATCATTTGACGTTAAATTATCCACTACAGGTACAGACCCTTCCGATTTTACAGTTTTATTGGGATCAGAAACAACAATTTCCGATGTAGATGATTTTGGAGAATATATAAATTACACCTATAACTTGTCTACTTATGATGGACAACCTGTTTATATTGCTATTGTAGCTACAGCTACTGCAGCATTTCACCTCTATGTAGATGAGTTTTCAGTTGAAGCCTTACCAAGTTGCCCAAAACCTTCAAATATAAATTTTGAAAATTTAACAGCGACCTCTTTAGATCTTAATTGGTCAGCAGGTAATAATGAATCGGAATGGATTGTTAAATATGGTTTGCAAGGATTCGATCCAGAAACAGAAGGAAGTTTAAAGAATGTTACAGGAACTTCAAATACTACCATAACCGATTTAGAACCTGGGACTGTTCAGGATATCTATGTGAAAGCTATATGTGGTAGTGGAAACGGAGAAAGTGAATTTGCGGGGCCATTAAGACTCGTTACACCTTGTTTGGCAGCCACAGCTCCCTTTTTTGAAGGCTTTGAAAATGGTTATGCACATGGTGATAATCTGGGTGGTTGCTGGTCTCAGGAATTAATTACAAACGCGAACTGGAAAGTTAATAATTCAATTACAGCAAATAATAGAGCTCCCAGAACAGGTGATTGGGATATCTATTTAGCATACGGTAGCGAAACATGGATGTTTTACCCAATAGAAGTGGAGAGTGGCACAAATTATACCCTTACATTTTACGCAAGACAAAGCAATAACTCGGGAGCAAATATAACAGCAAGTTATGGTATAACAGATAGCTCAAGAGATATGATTAATGAAATAATTCCTATTACCGATATAACCGATGGGGATTACCAAGAATTGAGTGGGTCTTTTACTCCTGCAACATCTGGTATATTCTATGTTGGTATTAAAGGATATCTAGTTGGAAGCTTTTTTCCTTTTTATATGACCTTGGATGATATTTCAATAACAGAAACACAAACCTGCTTAAAACCCACAGATTTGCAGATAGATTCTGCTACTGATACTACTGCAGATATTAGCTGGACGCCAGAAGGAGCAGAGTTAGATTGGTTAGTAAAATATGGAGAACCCGGATTTGACCCCAATACGGAAGGAGAGTCCTCTCAGGTGATGGACAATCCGAACGTTACCTTAACTAATCTCATTCCAGCACATATTTATAGTGTATATGTACAAGCTCAATGTGGCGGTTCTGACGGAGATAGTTTCTTTACAGGCCCTTTAACGTTGAAGACCCGTCCTGTTAATGATGAATTGTGTAACGCAACGAACTTAATAGTAGATGGTGGCTGTAGCGGTAGTAGTTTTACGAACGTAGGGGGTACCTTGGAAAACAATGAACCGCAAGGCTCGTGTTTTGATGCAGCAGGAGAACAAACAGTTTGGTTCAGTTTTGTGGCTCCCGTGAGTGGTAACGTTACTGTTACTACAGACTTTGAGGGAGGCACGTTAGAAGATACCGAAGTAGCAGTTTACAATGCTCCTATTGATTGTATCAATATGTCTACTTTAGGTATAGAAGTTGGTTGCGATGAAGATGGGGGAAATACTGGAACAGGATTTTTATCGATAGTAACTTTAACAAATTTAACTGCTAACGACACCTATTACATTCAGGTTAATGGGTTTATGAGTTTTGATGATGGAACAATGGAAGGAACTTTCTGTATTGAAGTTCAGGATAATGGGGTGAGCTGTCCGGCACCAACCGATATTACATTTGACAATATTACTGTCACAACCGCAGATGTAAGTTGGACTGCGGGTGACAGAGAGAATGAATGGGAAATTGTATATGGGGATCCAGGCTTTGACCCCGATGCTGGAGGAACTTCTGTTATTGATAACGATGGTTTTTTGGGTGAAACTCTTATAAATTTAAATTCTGACACAACCTATGATGTATATGTTCGCGCTTTGTGCGGTGCAAATGATATGAGTGAATTTAGCCCAGTAGCTTCATTCACAACTCTTGCATCACCTCCTGTTAATGACAATGTTTGCAACGCAATACCCTTAATAGTAGATGAAGTTTGTGCAGGAAACACTTATACAAATATAGCAGCTACAGTTGAGCGTGATGAACCCGAGGGCAGTTGTTTTCTCCAGTTGCCTACCAATACGGTCTGGTTTACTTTTGAGGCACCAAGTAGTGGAAATGTAACAGTAACCACAAATATCACTCCCAGTGATTTGATAGATTCACAAATGGCGGTTTACGAAGCACCTATAGATTGTGCTGATTTAACTACCATGGGTACTGAAATTGGCTGTAATGATGATATAGACCTTGGTAACAACGAATTGTTGTCTGCTGTAGTATTAACAGAGCTTACGGCCGGTGAAACCTACTATGTTCAAATTAATGGAAACTCAGGGAATGAAGGTGATTTTTGCATTGAAGTACGCGATGACGGCATATCTTGTCCGGAACCCACTGGTATTACAGTAGCTAATGTTACTTCTAATACAGCTGATGTGAGCTGGACAGCTGGTGGTATTGAAACCGAATGGGAAATAAAATATGGCGCGCCAGGTTTTGATCCCAATAACACTGGTGTAAGCGTGATAGATAATGATGGCCTGCTTGGTGAAACTTTGATTGGTCTGGATAGCAACACCGATTATGATCTATATGTTCGTGCTGTGTGCGGTATGGATATCGAAAGTGATTTCGTTGGACCTGAATCCTTTAGTACGATGGAATTGGGTGTAGAAACTGAAAATTTTAGAAAGTTCATTTTCTATCCTAATCCCACACAAAATCAAATGACTTTAATGGCTGATAAGCCTATTGAAAGCGTGTTAATCTATAATCTTTTGGGTCAAAATATTATGGAACTAAAAGGAAAGACATTACAAATGCAATTGGATACTAGCATTCTGCAACAAGGCGTGTATTTTATGAAAGTAACTATTAATGGAGGTGCACGGATCTTTAGGATTTTGAAAGAATAAGCTTAAAAAAGTTGACAAATCTTTAGAGGTAGCAGAACGAGAGAAGGTTTGTTATTTGAAAAGCTATTAAATACATAGATTCCCCATTTAATTTAATAAACCCTGGCCTTCTGGCTGGGGTTTTTGTTTTTCTTTCTATTTTCAGTTGTCGGTTCTCGGTTATCTTTTGACAGATTAAGGTTGCCTTTTTTCTGGTTATAGGCTTTAGACTATATGCTGTTGACATTAGTTTTGGGTATTTATTTGTATTATGGATTATTGCTTATTGATAACTCGGTGCACTCTGTGCCTATGTGGTTAAAAAATATAATTATGGAGTATATTAAATTATACCACAAAGAACACAAAGAACACAAAGTAGGCACTAAGTTCACGAAGGCATTCTTTGTGGTTACTTCGTGAAGTGTTAAGCGTGAGGGGTGAAGGTTGAGTCGTGAGGGGTGAAGGGTGAAGCGGTTTTCGGCTTTGGAATTTTTAGGGTAACTAGTAGAAGCCATTCCGCGGATAACAATTCCAATATTCCACAACTCCCAAATCAACTAATCAGCCAAATTATACTGCTTCTTATATTGCCCCGCCAAATTCCTTAGGTGTTTTAGGTGTTCAGAAACTTCTTCCCTTGCCAAACGCACAAATTCCTCGGCTATCTTTATGGCTGTTTCGCTGTCATCACCATTCACCTGCGGGTTTTTGTTGTTGCGCAACATACGCTTTGCATTGCAGATAAGATGGTACATACGTTGATTGTCATAGGTGGTTTTATGGAATATCGCGGTGGGGGTTTTGGAGAAATGACTGCAGAGATGTAGGAGGTAGGGTAAGGAAAATTCTTTTGTTTTAAACTCCCAAAATACCTGTACCAAACCTATACAGATTTGTTCGAGGGCCAATTTCACAAGCATTACGTTTATTCTCGGTTCTTCATATTTTAGTTCTATTGTGTCCAGAAGATATATAAAATGAGTAGCCCGATCGAGATTTCTATTCCATTTTTTCTCAATTTTTTTCACCATAACTGGTGGGTAAGAGATACTACAGCCGGTATCTAAATCCTTTTGCTTTTCGTAATACACCCATTTCGATTCAATTATAATATGCTCTAAAAAGTGGCTGCCATAATCTCTTTTTCTCAATATCTCATCCACCGTATATAAAATTGAATATACAATGCAGCATTGAGTTGTCTCCTCAGAAATAAAATTAGTTACTTCAGCAGGGCTCAGCGGCGGCGGTTCACTGGTAACAAGCATCAAGGTGTAGATGGTAGTATTTTGCAAAAATGGAGTAGTCTGCTCCAAATGGACTTCCATACTCTGTGAATCCTCGTATTTGCTGATAAGAAAAACGGAATCAAGTTCTAACTTTGTTTTTAACAATTCGATTACCCTAATTAAAAGTTCGTCTTCGGTTTCGTAGTTGCCACTTTTGATACTAATGGATTGGGGTTCTTCGCTATCTATATGAGGTAGCGCTTCCGCAGTCTCCACGGAAGTATCATCTGTTGCTTCCACTGCTACCGCTATTTTCTCTCCGTTTTCATCGGCCTTATCTTTTTTATAGCTTGCCACAAAGCACCGTTGCCAAGTGAAATAGAATAATGATTTAACCAAAATGAAAAGTTGCTCTGTTTTGTAATACAGCATATCCACAGCTTCAATGCTAGGTTCAAAATCGCTTTGGTAACGGGCGGCGCAATAAGATTGGTCCAAGAGGTCCAATAAAGCTACCTCCTCTGGATCATTTAAATCAAAAAAGGAAGCCAAGGAAGTTATAAAGCCGTGGCAGTACTCTTGGTGTTCCCGTAGCCGATGGGTTATCTTGTTTCTTCCCATCAGGGCACATTCGGCTGTCCGAAAGAGGAGTTCCATGGTCTGGTGATAGGCAAAGGTACTCTGGGCATAGTGGCCCTTTTCAAAATGATTGCTAGCCCCTTCACTAAACGCATCAATCTTTTTTAGCTCCTTATCGAAAGCGCGTTTGCTTCTGCCTATCAAATCGTTTAGACATAGCGTAGAATTCATAAAGGGAAATCCCAACTCCTGCTGTCCATACACAACGTTCCCCAATAATAGATTCTCAATAAAAAAGAGGTTTCCGGCTTCAATCTGCTCCATAGCATAGCTTTGGGTATATATACGGTGCCGCAGTTGTGGATGTTCCTTCAACAAAGCATCTGCCTTTTCAAAACTGCTGGGCTTGCAATCGGCCTCACCAACAATAAGGGTAAACATGTTAAGTTCAGGATTAACCGTAAATTCTCCCCAGAAAATAAAAAGCGGATTTAGTGCAGCTATTAGCTCATTTAAAAGTTCTTCCGGTAGTAGGTGGGGTGGGGCGGACGATGTGATGGGTTTGTAGCTCATAATTATGTGAATTTGTGAGTTTGTGAATTTGTGAGTTTGTGAATTTGTGTGTTTGTGAATTTGTGAGTTTGTGAATCTGTTTTGGGTGTCTGTTTTCTGTTGTCTGTTGCCAGTTCTCTGTTCTTTGTTTTCTGTTGGGGGTTTTTGTTTTACTTTTCGCTTTTTGTTAGTGGCTCCTGTATTTTTCGCTCTTAGCTAACTTGCCTACAGCTTATAGCTTATTACTCACAGCCTTTCAAAACCCAAGTTGCTGCTTATAAGTTGGATAAAAAACCTATGCGACTTGTAAAAAACCAAAATGGGAGGATATTTTATCTACTGGATTTGGGATTTGGTGTAGATGTTAGTCTTGATTGTATTATGAAATTGCTGGTATAGAAACAACCCCAATCCTCTCGAAGTAATTATGAGGTAAGCGCTTAAATAGGGGAATAAAGAAAAGGGGCTTGTGATTTGTGATTTTGCATTTTAAGGAGACTCACGAAGTGGGAAATACGAACTACGAGCGACGAACGTTAAAGGGAGCTCACAATTATGTTTATTGCACAGCATCAGATTATGTACCTGCAAAAGTACTATTGCATGGTATTGTGGTATTTCGCTATTAAGTTTGAAGCGGAAAGGAACGCGATGCAATCGCGCACTAACGGTTTTTATCTTTCATGTTTTTTGCACAATTTCTTGTGCATACCTATTGACTAATGTTAAACAAAACAAAAAGTAGTTTGGAAAAGAAAGCTTCCGACTGAATTACTCAAACGGACAGTAATACTGTTATGGAATTTACCGACTATAAAATGCTCTTTGAAATTTTGAAAGATACTTAAGACTTAATAAATTTCTTTGTGAGGATTTTACCATTAATAGAAACTTGAGCAAAGTACAATCCGTTACTAAGAGTAGATACATCTATTGTGGTATTAGAAATTTCTTTCACCAGGAGTCCGTATGAAGAGTAAATTTTTATACTTTCTACTTCTTCACTGGGTACAATGTTTAGTACATTTTGAGTTGGGTTCGGAAACATAGAGAAGGTTATAAAATTATTATAATCTAACCCTAAAGAGCAGTCTTAACTGTAAATTGTTGTGCTATCTTTACACCAACCCCAGGTGCCATTGCAATCGGGATAAGTAGCTGTTTCATCGTCTACCAGAATACAAGCTAGGTTGGGGTTGTCTTGGGCTAACATATCAAACATATTTATATTATTCCCATTTCTAAGATTTAAACTAATTAACTGAGGATTTGCAGCACACCATAATCTTCTGAGGTTAAAATTTTGTGAAACATCCAAACTTATTAATTCGTTTTCTGCACACCATAACGTTTCAATATTTGGGTTATGAGTTACATCTAAATTGGTTAGTCTATTTTCCTCGCACCGTAACGAGTTAAGATTAGGATTTTGTGATAAATCCAAACTAGTTAATTGGTTAACGTGACAAGTTAATTGTTCAAGATTTTGGTTTTGAGTAACATCTAGACTAGTCAATTGGTTATAACTACAATGTAGCCATATAAGATTAGGGTTTTGCGTAACATCTAAGCTAGTTAATGTAGTGCCATAACATTCTAATATTTCTAAGGCAGGATTTTGGGTAACGTCCAAGTTTGTTAATTCGTTATTATTGCAAGTTAAATATTCAAGATTCACATTTTGGGTTACGTCTAAACTGGTTAAATTATTACTTGAGCAATATAAATCCTCAAGATTAGGGTTTTGTGTAACGTCCAAATTAGTTAAATCATTGTTATAACATCGCAAGTATTGAAGATTCGAACTTTGAGATAAGTCGAGATCAACGATAGCGTTATATTGGCAATATAACAATACAAGTTCCGTAAAACTTTCAATTCCTTCTAGAGAATTTATTGAATTATCTGAAATATTCAATCGCAAAACAGCTTGGGCTTCACTTAACTGAATTTCACCATCATTATTTATGTCCGCGTCAGAATCAAATGTAGAATTACCATCTGTATCAACACAAAGTGTATTTACTAAGGCATTTTTAAAATTAGCATCGGGAATATTTACAATTTGTGCTTGAGTAAAAGCAGTAATAAATAATAAGATTATTATGTAAACGTTTTTCATAATTTTTTTTGAATAGTGGTAAAGATAAAAAATTAATTAAGGAAAAGAAGATGGTGGTCAGCTTCCCCTCCCCGGCTATTGCATTGCATGGTCCCGTACATGCTGAAATCTAAAAAAATTACCTTTAGATTATGGGTCGTAATTATAAGTTTTATAATCCTGGGTCGCTCTTTTGCAATGACCTCTCGACTCTGCTCGAGGCAGGCTAAAATGGTATGCGTAACCGTTATTGCGAGCGTAGCGTGGCAAATCGAAGATTCAACGGGGTTTATCTCATGAAACTACTTGTTATCTTGAACATTTCCCTAGCCCTCCCTCGACAAGCTCGGGACAGGCTCTTCAAAGGGGGGATGTGGTTGACTACGCCTTGGCAGATTGCTTTACTTCAACGACGCGCAGCGCAAGCTTCTTTTCGAAGGCCGAGGGAGGTTAAGATTTAACAATTAGCAATGTTGGCTTAAATTCCGAAAAGTATAACTTTGAAGTGTGCCACAAAGTTATGGGCGTGGAAAGTTGGCAAACATTCTCCATATAGGAAACCCTGTTAAGTTCTTGGTTTAAGGAGTAAAATTGTGTGGGGAAAAAATTTAATTTAGCCTTTGCAGAATTTAATACAAATAATATGAAAGTAACTACGCTAATTCTTATTTTGATTTTCACTTCTCTTTTCGCCCATTCGCAGATAAAATCAGATTCGCAGGTGAATCAGCAAGCGTATAATTATTTGACCAATACTTACGGAAAGGAAGAAAAAGAATTAAAATATAGCTTACTACCAGAACTGACTTCAAAAGGAGGGTTTAATATAGATTGTGAAACGGACTTCCTGTCCACTAACAATGAGGTTGAAATACAACAGTGGACTTTAGTAAATGGTACTATTTCTGGGGGAAATATAATACTTAGCGGGGGTGGAGGTAGTTTAGCTTGTAGTCAATATGAAGACACGGAAACGTTCTTTGGTTCCAAATCAGAAACTAGCATTGAATATTATGATTTCGGAACGGGATGGACAGAAATTGCTGCCCCTGCATACCTCTATAATAATGGCGGTGGAGGCAGTAACCAATATTATATGGCAGAAGCAGCCACAGAGATCTACTATTTTGATGGTCAAAATTTCACATCGATAGAAGTTCTTCCTTCAGGAGAAATATTTACTGTGGCTGATATTGCAGTTGATCCTTTAGGAAGAGCTTGGGTTTTTGTAGGGGAAAGTATATTAAGCAATGAATCTCTTAGGGTTTATGATGCATCAGGACTTATTGGCTCATACGATTTTAGTTTCAATCCGTTAAATTGTGCAGGATCTATGTTTTTGGATGGAACCTTATACATAGGAATGGGGGAGACGGGTATTTATCCCTATAGTATTGTTCCTGTGATACTGGATGGAGGCTCAGCGGATTTAGGAACACCGGTTTTTTTCCCCGAAAATATCAACCTATATGATTTAGCCAACTGTAATGGGAATATTCTACAAATCAATGAAACGGAACCCATGAATTTCCATATATACCCAAACCCTACAACGGATAAGATTCATGTTTCAAGTGATTTACCCATACAACAACTGGAAATCTATAATTTCCAAGGGAAGCTGTTGCTTGAGTCAAATTATCCTGCTGAAATTGATTTAAGTAGCTATTCAGCAGGGATCTATTATTTAAGAATTTTTAGTGATGAAACTATCTTTGTAAAAAAAATAATTAAAAACTAAAATTCTGTTCTCTTTTCGTCCTTTCGTCTTTCTTCTTGACTCTTGCATCTGGGTTCTTGCCTCTTGGCTCTTGGCACTTGGTTCTTGGTTCTTGGCTCTTGCCTCTTGGCTCTTTGCTCTTTGCTCTTTTCTCTTGAGCCTAAAGCCTAATGCTTACAGCCTATAGCCAATAACCCGACATTTCATCGAGAAAAATAATTTAGATGTAAACGGAATAGTATTTATTAATATCTTTACTTTTCTCCCCTTTTAATTTGTTCCAATGCGGATTTCCGTATAGGATGAATTTCTATTGTTTTATATTTGAAGACTAGCCAAATTGCCTATGAACAAAAAAGACTTATCGGAAAGAGATATCTGCACAAAGTTTATTAATCCCGCAATTGAAAAAGCTGGGTGGCACATGAAAAAACAAGTGCGGGAAGAAGTGTCCTTTACTGATGGACGTATTATTGTTCAAGGGAAATTATATACGCGAGGAAGAAGTAAAAGAGCTGATTATATCTTGTACTTTAAACCTAATCTACCTATTGCTATTATAGAAGCAAAGGATAACCGGAAACCTGTTGGTTCAGGAATGCAACAGGCATTAGAATACTCAGAAATTCTTCAAATACCATTTGTTTTTACCTCTAATGGAGATTCATTTGTGTTTCATGATAAAACAAATACAACTGGAGCAGTTGAACAAGAACTCTCACTAGATGATTTTCCTTCTCCAGAAACTTTATGGCAAAAATACCTGACATATAAGAATCTAGATGCACCTGAAGCCAAGGAAATTGTTGAGAAAGAATACTTTGTTGACGATAGTGGAATGAACCCAAGGTATTACCAGCAGAATGCAATTAATAGAACCTTAGAGGCTATTGCAAAAGAGCAAAACAGAATTCTATTGGTTATGGCCACAGGGACAGGAAAGACTTACACCGCTTTTAATATTATTTGGAGATTGTGGAAAACGGGAGTTAAGAAGCGCATCTTGTTTTTAGCCGATAGGAATGCACTATTGACACAAACTAAAAATGGCGATTTCTCTCCTTTTGGTAATGATATTATGCACATTATTAAAAACAGGAAAATTGATAAATCCTATCAAATCTATTTTGCGCTATACCAAGGTTTAACCAGCAATGAAGAGGAAAAAAATGCATATAAGGAATTTAGCAGAGACTTCTTTGATTTAGTAGTCGTGGATGAGTGTCATAGAGGAAGTGCTTCAGAAGCTTCCGCTTGGAGGGAAGTGCTTGAATATTTTTCTTCGGCTACGCAAATTGGAATGACAGCAACTCCCAAGGAAACAAAGGATGTTTCCAATATGGATTATTATGGGGAGCCTGTTTATACCTATTCCTTAAAACAAGGTATTGAGGATGGGTTTTTAGCACCGTATAAAGTAGTTAGAATCACAACAAGTGTAGATGATGGATGGCGACCAACTGCAGGCCTTCTTGATAAGTACGGAAATGAAATTAAAGACCGTATATACAATTTAAAGGATTATGACAGAACCTTGGCTATTGATGAACGAACAGAGTTAGTAGCAAACAAAATAACTGAGTATTTAAAAGCCACGGATCGTTTAGCAAAAACGATTGTGTTCTGTACCGACATAGATCACGCCAATAGAATGCGGCAAGCATTGATAAATGAGAATGCGGACTTGGTTGCCAAACATTGGAATTACTGTGTGAAAATAACAGGGGATGATGAAGTTGGTAAGCAAGAACTTGATAATTTCACTGATGTTGAAGAGAAATTTCCTGTGATTGCAACAACCTCAAAAATGTTGACGACCGGAATTGACACTAAGATGGTGAAGTTGATTGTTCTGGAATCTAACATAAACTCGGTTACAGAATTTAAGCAGATTATTGGTAGAGGTACGCGTATTAGAGAAGCCGAAGGAAAAGTATATTTCACTATCATGGATTTTAGAAAAGCAACCAATATTTTTGCGAGACCCGATTTTGATGGCGACCCGGTACAGATTTATGAGCCAGCGCCAGGGGAGCCTGTAGTCCCTCCTAATCCAGTTCCGCCATACGGGATTGATGGAGAGCCAGAGCCCCAAGATCCACCTCCATATACACCACCAGATATAACCATTGATGGTGAAGAGGATGAAATAAAAAAGTTCTATGTGAATAACATACCTGTTACAGTTGCAAATGAACGTGTGCAATACTACGGCAAGGATGGCAAGTTGATTACGGAGTCCTTGAAAGATTATTCTAAAAAGAATATAGAAAAAGAGTTTACCTCGCTTGATGATTTCATCCAAAAATGGAGCGAATCGGAAAAGAAGGAAGAACTGATAAAAGAATTGGCAGAACACGGTGTTTTGCTTGAAGCACTTCGAGAAGACGTGGGTTTAGATTTAGACGATTTTGATTTAATCTGCCATATCGCCTTTGACCAACCACCCCTAACAAGAAAAGAACGTGCAAATAATGTTCGCAAGCGAAATTACTTTGGCAAATACAGTGAAACAGCACAAAAGGTATTAAATAGTTTGTTAGACAAATACGAACAAGAAGGAATCGTATCTATTGAGCAAGGCTCAGTCCTTAAAGTAAAACCTTTAAACAAAATGGGGTCTCCGGTTGAGTTGGTGAGAGCCTTCGGAAAACGAAAAGATTTTGAACAAGCCGTAAAAGAATTAGAAAACGAAATTTATAATACAAGCGCATAATGGCTATTAGTGAAATATCAGAAACGCAGTATGTTATGGGGTTTTTAAGTGAATATTTCGATTTACTTAGATCTTCTAGTGCGACACCACGTTTTTTGCTGCCAACAACGTCCCAAGAGCCTATTTTGGGTGCAGATTTTATTGTCCAAAATGTAAGTGGATTAGACTTTTTTCAGTTTAAAAGAAGTGATTCTTTTAGAAGAAGGAGAGGAAGGGCCGAAATCAATGCTGGTATTCCAAGATCATTTACACCATATTACCGTTTTAAAATTTATAATCAAGGCACTTATCCTCAGTTCGATAGACTAAGACAAATTAGTTCATTAAGTCCATTTATACGCGCATATTATTGTGCTCCAAAATTTCATTTACCAAGAGAATTTCATGCAGCATTTTACAGCAGAAACATAATATCATTATCGGCAATTATTAACTGTAGTCAATTTAATAATACAAGATTTTATCCTCCTGGATTTGATATTAATGATGGATCACCACACTTTATTGTATTTAATCGCACGAACCCAAATGCCTTCTTGTGCTCAGAAGCAAAAGAAGTGGACTTATCGAGAGAATTTCAATTAAATGAAAAAAGATTAGATGAGAAAGGGTTTGAAGAAGTTGTAGGCTCTTTATATTTAAGCCTTATGGAGCATGATAAAGAATTTAGAGATTCGATTAGTTCTAACGCAACCATAACTTCCCCAATAGAAGAAACTTTGATGCGTTTATATAAAACAACAACCTTTTTATCAACAAGATATAATATTCATACTATAATAAGATAAATGAGCAACATAACAACAAACATAAAAGGCATACGCGATATAATGCGTAAAGACACAGGAGTAGATGGAGATGCGCAACGTATTTCACAGATGGTGTGGATGCTTTTTATGAAAATATTTGCCGACAAAGAAGAAGAGTGGGCAATAACAATTGACAATTACGAATCTCCAATACCAGAAAAACTAAAATGGCAAAATTGGGCAGCAGATGATGAAGGTTTAACGGGCGATGCCTTAATGGAGTTTATAGATAACGAATTATTCCCTTCGCTTAAAGAGTTGGATATTACCATAAGTCCGCAAGCACATATTATTCGTTCTGTGTTTGAGGATACCTATAACTATATGAAAAACGGAACCTTGTTCCGTCAGGTTATTAACGTCATCAATCAAATAGATTTTAACAACACCACAGAGCGGCATCTGTTTAATGATATTTACGAAACCATTTTAAAAGAACTGCAATCTGCAGGTTCTTCAGGGGAGTATTACACCCCAAGAGCAGTCACACAGTTTATGGTAGATATAATTGACCCGCAGTTGGGAGAATCTGTGCTGGATCCTGCTTGCGGAACCGGGGGTTTTTTGACTTGTACCATTGACCACATACGCGAGCAGGTAAAAACACCGAAAGACCGCGATATAATGCAGACTTCTATTAGAGGTATCGAGAAAAAACCATTACCCCATTTACTGTGTACCACTAACTTAATGTTGCATGGTTTTGATTTGCCAGCGGTACGCAGGGATAATTTATTGAGTAAACCCTATGCAGATTGGGGCGCAAAAGATAAGCTGGATATTATTGTAACCAATCCACCTTTTGGAGGCGTGGAAGAAGATGGTACAGAAACCAACTTCCCACAAAAATTCAGGACCAAAGAAACTGCCGATTTATTCTTGGCCTTAATTATTAAGCTGCTTAAAAATACGGGGCGTTGTGCCATTGTTTTGCCAGACGGCACTTTGTTTGGCGAAGGGATGAAAACACGTTTAAAAGAAGAGTTATTAGAGCGTTGCAACTTACACACCATAGTGCGTTTACCCAATGGAGTTTTTAACCCCTATACAAGTATTAAAACCAACTTATTGTTTTTTGAAAAAGGTACACCAACTAAAGAGATTTGGTATTACGAGCATCCCTATCCAGAGGGTGTAAAAAGCTATAATAAAGGCAAACCAATAAATATTAAAGAGTTTGACGTTGAAAAAGATTGGTGGAACAAGCGTGTGGAAAATGAATATACTTGGAAAGTTTCTATTGACGAGATTAAAAAGCGTGGTTATAATCTGGACATTAAAAACCCACACCAAGAAGTTGATACTTTAGCCAGCCCAGAAGTTTTGTTAGAAAAATTTAGAGCTACTGAAAAAAAGATTTCTACTATACAAGAAGAGATTGTAAATGTATTAACCGAAGCATTAAAATAAATTCCTGCAAAGGCAGGAATCTCAGACTATGCAATTACTAAAACATTTTAAAGAACTTACGGTTAGACCCAAAAACGCCCAAGAGTTAAAAGGGTTGATTTTACAATTGGCTATTCAAGGGAAATTGACTGGAAAATGGAGAGAGGAAAATCCTGATATTGAGCCGGCTTCTCTTTTATTAAAACGAATATCAAAAGAGAAGACACAACTAATTAAGGAGAAGAAAATCAGAAAGGGAAAGAAATCGGGATCCATAAAAAATGAAGAAAAATATTTGGATATTCCTGAGAAATGGGAATGGGCAAGAATTATCGAAATAGGAAATTTATTTAATGGTAATAGCGTAAACAAATCTGAGAAAGCTACTAAGTATGAGGGGCTTGAAACGGGATATCCTTATTTAGGTACAAAAGACATCAATTATGGTTTTGAACCTTTGAATTACGATAACGGAGTAAGAATACCTTTTGATGAACCAAAATTTAAAATAGCACATAAAAACACGGCTCTTATATGTTCAGAAGGTGGAAGTGCAGGTAAGAAATGTGGTATTACCACAAAAGATATTTGTTTTGGAAATAAACTGTATGCACTAGAACAATACGGTAATATCGAGCCTGTATTTATCTTATCTATCTACAAAACACCTATCTTCTTTGAAATTTTCCAAAGTAAAATGACAGGAATAATTGGAGGGATTTCAATTAACAGTTTCGGTGATATTCCTATGCCACTTCCACCACTAGAAGAACAAAAAGCAATTGTAGAAGTTGTAGAAACCTTATTTAAAGAAGTTGAGCAATTAGAGCAATTGACAGTTGAACGGATTACCTTAAAAGAAGATTTTGTCACCTCTGCCTTAAACCAACTCACCACAAACAATGCTAAAAAGGAATGGGAGTTTTTACAAGACCATTTTAAAAGCTTCTTTGATGAAACCCACAATATTAAAAAGCTACGAGAAACGGTTTTGCAATTAGCCGTTCAAGGAAAACTCACAGCAGATTGGCGGCTACAACAGTCACTGAACGGAGCTGAAGTGGAAGATGCATCTATTCTTTTGAAACGCATAAAAGACGAAAGAAAGCGACTTGTAAAGGAGAAGAAGATTAAAGATGAAAAGCAGATTTCATCAATTACCGATGAAGAGATTCCTTACGCCTTACCTGAAAGTTGGGTATGGTGTCGTATGCAAGACTTATGTCCCAATATCTCATCTGGTTCTACCCCTCCAAAACCTTACTTCAAGGAAGAAGGTGTACCTTATTTAAAAGTATATAATATTAGAAATCAAAAAATTGATTTTGATTATAGAAAACAATTTGTAGATAAAGAATACCATTCAACTAAATTGAAAAGATCGATCTTAAAGCCTGGAGACGTAATCATGAATATTGTAGGTCCTCCATTAGGAAAGGTTGCAATTATTCCAGATGACTTTCCTGAGTGGAATTGCAATCAAGCTATTTCTTTTTTTCAACCATTAGATAGAAAACTGAATACTTGGCTTTACACCTTTCTTCTTGCTGGTACTTTCTTAGATCGTATAGAATTGATTGGGACGGCAGGTCAGGACAATATTTCAGTTACAAAAAGCAAAACGATAATGTTACCGCTACCCCCCTTAGAAGAGCAAAAAGCCATCGTCCAAAAAGTAAATGCTTTAATGGGGTTATGTGATGCCTTGGAGCAAGAAGTGCAACAAAGTCAAGAACACAGCGAGCAATTAATGCAGAGTTGTTTGTGGGAGGTTTTTGAAAATTATTAATAATAGATATTATGAAAACTGTTTATGTTCTTGGTGCAGGCTTTTCAATGGATGCAGGAGCACCCTCTCAAGGTGATTTGATTAAAGAAATATTTGAACTGAAGAAGGTGTATACAAGGAGTCATAAGGCAACTGTGATTAATTGGATAAGTACACTTGAAACCTTTTTGCAAAAAGCACTTCTTGTTTCCAAAACCGAAATGCAATGGTATACTTTGGAAGATATTTATACTCCGATTGATAAGTCTATAAAAGAAGGAAGTTCATTTAGAGGATATTCATTTGATGAACTTATTGAAATACGTGACAAGTTCAATAAATTAATTATTCTTGCGGTAAGAAATGCTATTAAAAAAAGTGCAAAGTCAGATGCCTCAGTAGTTCATTTTTCAAGGTATTTTATTCAGGAAAGTAGGAAAAGATTAAAAGATGAAAAAAATGATTCTATTTCAGTAATTACCACAAACTGGGATATATTGCTGGATAATATTACTAATAACTTAATTCAAGAAGAGACCGTTCCAAAGGGACATAAGTTTTCAGGTGTTGTAGACTATTGTTGTTATATAAGCTCCTTATCCGAGAGAGATGAAAGAATAAAACCTGGTCTTTACGCTTTAGGGAAGGGAAGGTATAATTCTAAAATATTAAAGCTTCACGGTTCTCTCAATTGGCTTCAATGTCCAAAATGCCAAAGGTTATATGTCAAATATTATAAAACGTGGAGCGGGGGCTATGTTTTTGATAAGAAGTATTGCAGGCATTGTGCTAGAAATTTTGATTCAGCTAATAGTGAATCAAATAAATTAAGAACGAACTTAACAATGCCAACATTTTTAAAAAACTTAGACAATGTTCAAAACAAACTTATATGGCAAAATGCTGGAATTGAATTATCAGAGGCTTCTAAAGTAGTCTTTATTGGTTATTCATTACCACAAGCTGATTTTGAATTTAAGCAGTTGCTTTCAAGAATGATACGAAGTAACGCTAAAATTGAAGTTGTATTAATTGAAAAAGACAATCCAAATTTATTTGATAATGATAATAAATACCAAACTGCAGGTTATAGATTTTCAAATTTTTTTAGTGGAAGAGATTTGACAATAAAATATTGTGGTGTATCAGAATATGTAAAAACTCTTGAATTAAAATAAGAACCTCTCGTTAAACCAAACTATACTAATATGTAACTCGTCTTTGTTATATGTTGTAACCAAGAAAGAAATAGCAATTGTATTATGGGCTTAAACAATAAAATAATATGGAAGTAAATCAGCACGAAAAAGTAATAGAAAACCATTTTAATGCGATGGTAGATAGATTACTTTGTGGGGAAACTCCTCATTATTATAGTCAAAAATTTAATATTAAAGACCTTCCAGACTGTCAAAATTTCAACCATAGCCCTAATTTAGACCCTAGGTTTCGATATCTGTTTGAGGAGCTAGACACTATGGATAAATCTTGTTTATATTGGTTTAAAGTGCAGAATGAGGAAAAAGCTGCTGAATTAAACAATAAGATTAATAAATATAGATTAAATAGGGGTTTGGATGGTTATAGATCAATACCTGCTACTAACAAAAATGAGAGAGGAACCATATTGTACGTAGGTATTCGAAGAGGAGGTAAAACCAAATATGGCTTAACCAATATTGTGGGGAGGATTAATCAGCATTTAGGCTATTATAAAACAGCCACAACCCAAGGGCTACAATTAATTCATTGTGCCAAGAATTTTGATTGTGAAATTACATTAAACGTGGTGCAGTTTGAAGATTTACAAAACAATATGTACCTTAACATTATTGAAAAAAAGGTTGCTCAAAGATTGAAGCCGCTTTGCGGCAGACATTAAATTTATATATTATGAACTCTCTAAACGATTTAATAGTAAGAACAGTTAATATTGATATTGAGGGACTTTCTGAAAAAAGTGAACCGGTAGAAATGGCATTTGTTATTTCTGATGTGGTAATTGAGGATCAATATTTTATTGAAAAGCTTGGGGAAGAAATCTTCATTAAAATATTTGCAGAACCAGTTGAATTTAAGAGGTGGAATAAAGACCAACAAGATTGGTGGCTGGAAAATTATTTTGACCATTATTTTAAGCTTGATGAGTTGAAGTGGCATCCATATTTTGATAAGAAGAGTAAGCCGTTATAAGTTTTTAAGGTAATATAAGTTTATAAAGACTGAGCTTTGTATTGATTAATTAGTCGTCAAATATAGGCAGTGGAGTGTTCTGTTGTAAAATTGATTTCAATAAACTCAAAAATTTTGAAGATTGGAAGATTATTCAGAACTAGGCTTTAAAAAACAGAATAATCTGATTTTAATTTCATAAACTAATATTTAATCAAATACATAATATGCATATAAACTCAATATCTATAAGGAATTTTAGGAATTTCTACAGGTCAAAATTCATCTTTAAAAAAGGTGTAAATACTATTATAGGAGAAAACGGTTCAGGTAAAACCAATCTGTTTTTTGCTTTACGAGTTTTAATTGATGACAAACTTCCAAGATATATAAGATTTAATGAATCTGATTTTAACCGAGGTTTGGGGAAGTGGGTAGGACATTGGATAATTCTATCAGTCACTTTTGACGAACTGGATGCAAGTGAGGAGGCACAGGTACTTGCGGTGCAATCTTCGGGAGATATGGAAGGTAACAAAAAAACCGGAAGTTACTCGGTGTACTTTAGACCAAAATATCAATTTAGAAAAGAACTTTACGATTATTCGCAAACCGCAGATAAAAGTATTGCTGGGCTTGAGCTTCTTCTTCATAAACTTACTATTGATGATTATGAAACATCTTATTTATGTAGAGGCTGTGGAGATTTCAGTGATGACGACACCTATAAAAAGTATGTTGGCGATTTTAATGCTGTTAAATTCCCTGACCCCGACGATAAGGAAGAATTGATTTTTGGAACTTTTTTGCCAAGGGAAATAAGTGTCCACAACGAGGTTTCTTGTACGTTCATTAAAGCGCTCCGTGATGTCGAAAGCGACTTACGTTCCTATTCTACCAATCCATTGATTAATTTGTTGCGGGGCAAAGAAAAAACGATCGAAGTTTCAAAAAAAACCGACATCATCGATAGTGTAAACAAACTGAACGACCAAATTAGTTCTCTCAAAGAAGTAAAAGATGTAAAAGATGGAATTGATAAAAGTATTAAGGCAGCGGTGGGCACTACTTATGGACCTAACATTGATGTGAAATCTGAGCTTCCCAATGATATGGAAAAACTATTGCAATCACTCAAACTTTGGGTTGGCGACCCAGATGAGGAAGGTTATATGGGTAAAATATGGGAATTGAGTTTGGGAGGTGCAAATATGATTTACCTCTCACTAAAGCTATTGGAGTACGAAAAAATTAGAACTGATAGAATTGCAAATTTTCTTCTCATAGAAGAACCGGAAGCACATATTCATACGCATATTCAAAAAACACTGTTTGATAATGTGCAAACAAATAAAACACAGGTTATTATTTCAACGCACTCTACTCATATTTCATCTGTAAGCCGCATAAGTTCAGTAAATATTTTAAGTAGAGGAAATAAGCAAACTTTTGTATATCAACCATCTAACAATCTTGATGATGAATACATAACAAGAGCCGAAAGATACTTGGATGCCATTAGAAGCAACTTGCTTTTCGCAAAAGGTGTTGTCTTGGTTGAAGGCGATGCAGAACAAATTCTCATTCCTCAAATGTTCAAAAAGGTTTTTGGGATTTCACTCGATGAAATTGGAGTAAGTCTTGTAAATATTGGAAGTACAGGCTTTAAAAATGTCGCAAGACTTTTCCATAAAGATAGAATTCAGAAAAACTGTGCCATATTAACTGACTTGGATGCCAGCATAGTTAATTTACCTGCAAATGAAGCCGATGATACTGTTTATCAAAAGCATTGTAGAGCTTCGCAAATTAGTGGAGCTGAAAGAAAAAAAGAATTGGATAAATTTTGTGACAAAAACGACTTTTTGATTCCTTTTTATTCAGATTACACTTTTGAAGTTGATTTTCTTTTGAATGGGAACAATTACGAATACAAACAATCACTTACTAAAATTTTCAAACAACAAGCAGCTATTGATGCTTCAAAGAAAAAGTTAGAAGATAAGTCAGTTTCGATTGCTGGGGTAGAAGTTTTACGATTGGCAGATAAAAAAGGTAAAGGCTGGTTAGCTTTGGTTGTTGCAGATAATTTAGTTTACAATACTTATATTCCTGAATATATTTTAAAAGCCGTTGCTTTTGCATCTTCACATTTAAATAATGCCTCTAAAGCTAAAACCGCTAAATACAGGTTACGAAAAATTAGTCGTAATAAAAATGATAGTTATTACGATGCCGCTACAAAAATTAGTTTTAAGGATAAAGAAGACCACCAGGTTATTGATGACTATATAGCCAACTTCCCTAACGACCAGTTTACTAAATTTTTATCGTTTATATGATTTTAGATACTTTAAGCGACCAACAAAAAGATGCTGTTACTAAAGACGGAAATGTACTTCTTACAGCTTGCCCAGGAAGTGGAAAAACTCGGGTCATAATCCATAAGCTCGCTTATGCTCTAAAAAATATTGATATAAATAGTAAACAAAGGATTGTTGCTCTAACTTTTACTGTAAGGGCTTCTGAAGAAATATATCGCAGATTAAACGCAATGGGAATTAATAGTAATCGGGTTTGGTCGGGTACTTTGCATTCCTTTTGTCTCGAATGGATTATTAAACCCTATTCCTGCTATTTACCTGAACTTGTAAATGGATACTTAATTGCAGATGAAACTTATGCTTCGGATATCATTGATGAACTTAAGGAAAAACATAAATTAAAACCTATTGACCCCATTAATTTTAGATTCAACCGGGACGGCACATTAGCTGAACCGAAATCTATTCAAAAAAGAGTACTTAAAGAATATCACGAAAGACTACAAGCAGAAAAGTTAATTGATTTTGAATTGCTACTTTTCTATTCATACAAACTCTTAATCACGCATCCAAAAATTAAAAAAACACTATCCAACATTTTTAGCCTTATATGTGTTGATGAATATCAAGACACACAAGATTTGCTTTATGCAATTATTTCTTCCATTATAACAACTGGGGAAGGTAATTCAAATCTGTTTTTGGTTGGAGATACTGACCAGGCAATTTATGCTTCTTTGGGTGGTGTTGCCAAAAGTTTGGAAGAAATACAGGAGGAGTTAAAAACTTTACCTATTGAACAACTTACGCTTTCCGGAAACTATAGATCCACCCAAAGAATTATTGATTTTTATTCCATATTTCAGACCAACCCAATTAAAATAGAAGCTATTGGCACTAACAAAGACGCTAATAGTATAATAACCTACAATAACACCATCAACAAAGGGTATTTGGTAGATGAAATAGCGAGACTTATAGAGTACAGCTTGAATAATGGAATTCCAGAAGATGAAATTTGCGTATTAGTTCCGCAATGGTGGCTAATAACTACCATCACAAAACAGTTGAGAGCTAAACTGCCAAAAGTAAATTTTGATGCATCAGGTTTGGCGCCAATGTCAAAAAATCGAAACAATATTTGGTATAAATTATCAAGATTGTTCTTGACAGAGCCAAAACCAAAAATATATTCATTGCGGTACAAATGGTGTTCGGAAGTAATTGAAAATTTTAAAGAGCACACCAATACTGAATTCAGCGAACAATATCGAACAGAGCGAAACGTATTGAAATTAATTAACTCGATAATGTCAAATGAAACTGAAGGCATCGATTATCTTAATGACTGTTTTGACCAGTTTTTAGAAGCCGTTGAGATTGACCAAACTATTTACACACAACTTCTTATAAATAGGAAGACTTTTTTTGATGTTATAAAAAGCCGCCTTGAAGACCCAGATTTTCAAGTGCCAAGTGACATAGCATCCTTTAAAGGTTTTTATAGAGAAATGTCAGGTGTTGTCATTAATACTTGTGTGGGTGTTAAAGGAGAAGAGTTTGAAACCGTCATTGCCTATGGTTTACTAAATGGGTATGTCCCACACTGGAATGATATATTCAATGCAGACCCTGTTGCTGCTTCAAAAAAACTACTTTATGTTATTTGCTCAAGAGCCAAAACAAATTTGCATTTAATATCAGAGACTGGCAGACAAACTGCAAAAGGCAATCAATTGGTTATTACCCCAGAGTTACAAAATCTTAATTTTAAATTTGATAAATTATAATATTTTGCTCAAATATCCATGCAAACCCCCGTTCATCTTCTCGACCTAATAATAACCACTCCAAAACCTCAAAAACTTTTTAAAAGCCTGCTATTTATTATGGATTAATTTTTCTAACATTTTAATCTGTTCCTCCTTAGATTTAAGTAATTCGGCGTTCAACAGTTTAATTTCTTCTAATGCTTCAAGCCACTTTTCAATAGGATTTACATTGAAAGTAGGGTAGTAATTATATCCGTTGGATTGATCATTAAAAGTGTTAGAAATAATATTCACCGCCTGCTCCTCATCAAAATTCTTAAAAGCCTCCACGGGTATGTGCAGCACTTGGGAGATTTGCTCGAGTAGGGGAGTGTCCACTTCCTCTTTTTGTTCCAGCAAAGAGATTTTCTTTTGGTTCCATTCCTCGCCCAGCTCATAGGCCAGCGCCTCCTGCTTTATGCCAAGCATCTCGCGAAAGCGTTTTATGTTGCGGCCTTGGTGTATTTTTGTTTCCATTTTTGGTTGTGAGTTATCAGTTGTGGGTTGTCTGTTGTGGGTTGTCTGTTGTCTGTTGTCTGTTGTCTGTTGTCGGTTGTCTGTTGTCGGTTGTCGGTTGTGGGTTGTCTGTTGTGGGTTGTCTGTTGTGGGTTGTCTGTTGTGGTTTGTCTGTTGTGGGTTGTCTGTTGTGGGTTGTCGGTTGTCGGTTGTCTGTTGTCGGTTGTCTGTTGTCGGTTTTCAGTTCTCGATTGTCTGTTAAAAACGTTAAGCGTTAAGTGTGTTTCTACTTTCGTAATTCGTATTTCGTATTTCTTCGTTCGTCGTTCGTCGCTCGTCGCTCGTCGCTCTTGTCTCTTGGTTCTTGGCTTTTGGCTGTTGGCTTTTGGCTTTTGGCTGTTGGCTGTTGGCCTTTGGCTTTTGGCTTTTGGCTTTTGGCTTTTGGCCTTTGGCTTTTCGCTTACAGCTTTTCGCTTTTCGCTTTTCGCTTTTCGCTTTTCGCTTTTCGCTTTTCGCTTTTCGCTCTTTCACCAATTATCAAATTTAACAAATATTTCAATAAATCCAGCCTTGCTTTCTTCTAAAATATCCTCACTAAAGGGATAAATTACAAAGTCACAAATCCTAAGTTCCAAATCACAAATCACAAATCACAAATTCCAAATCACACATCCCAAATCACAAATTCCAAATCACAAATTCCAAATCACAAATTTTAAATCACCAATTCCAAATCACAAATCACAAATCACAAATTCCAAATCACACATCCCAAATCACAAATTCCAAATCACAAATTCCAAATTCCAAATCCCAAATTCCAAATCACCAATTCCAAATCCAACGATTTTATTTCTTTCTTTCCAAGGTATTTTTGCCCACTATGTAGGCATAGGTAGCGCAGGGGACAAACTGTAGGGTAACCCCTTGAAACTCTTTCTGTGCTTTTAAATCTATAGTGGAAACCAATCCGGAAGCTAATTTATTGCTATTGCAAAAATCCAGGAGGCTCTTTAATTCATTTGGTTTTTCAAAATACCGATTGCTCCATTTTATTTCCAATGCCCAAATGGGTTTTAGGGAACCCTCATCAATGCCCACCATATCCACCTCTCCCTTACCCCAATGGGCGTAATATGGGTTTACCCAGTCCCTGTGCATCCATTGTGAATAGATAGCGGTTTCTACCAAGTTACCCATTCTTTTTTCATCCGTAATAGTAACCGGGGCAAACAAAGCAGCGTATAGCGAGGGGTTGGATAAGTAGATTTTAAACTTTACCTCACGCTTAAATTTTTTCCCCGACTGATCCAGGCGATTAATTTTTTTTATAAGAAAGGCCGATTCCAGATATTCAATGTAAGTTTTTATTAAATGCTTCTTGACCCCAGAGGTACGGCTCAGTTCTTCATAATCAAATTCGTGGGCCGTATTAAAACAGATGGTCGTAAAGAGCCTGTTGAGTTCCTGCACGTCCTTAATACCATACAAACTGGGTAAATCGCGCAATAATACCTTATCTACTATATCCTGTTTAATATAACGGCCGGGATTCAATTGCATCTGTTGCGAAAAAATGATTTCCGGATATCCGCCATAGTTAATGTATTTTACAAAATGTTCGTTGAGCAGTTTGGGTTGAAGTGTATCATAAAAGGGAATGGTTTTATTTTGCCATAGCAAAGTGCTCTCTTGCATGAGATGGCTTAATTTATTAATATGTATATACTCATAAAAGGTTAGGGGAGGAAGGAGAAAGTCCGTAAACCTACCCGCTCCGCTTTCATTACTTTTAAATTTTAAAGCAGCGGCCGCACTGCCCGACACCACAAATTTGGTATTGCGATAACTATCAACCAATGTTTTTAAGTGTATTTCCCAATCCTTTAAATATTGTATCTCATCAAAAAATACGTAAAAACCTTTGGTTTCTTCGGTACCCAGGGACTTTAATGCCAATTTAAAAAGCTCTTCCAATCCTATATTAATATAGATGGGATTTTCAACAGTTATAAAAATTATTTTTCGTGGCGAAACTCCATTATCAATCAATTCCTGAACGGTATGGTGCAATAGGACTGTTTTGCCCACTCGTCGTGGACCCATAAGCACTACGGCTCTTTTTATTTCATTGTTAATTACCATAGGCTTGAATATCTCAAAATAAAGCCTTCGCTCCATGTTGAAATAATCCTCCTCAATACGATTATGATTCCACCAAAAATTTTCAAATTGAATTCTTTCAATAACTTGGGAAAAAGAAACTTTTTCAATCATATTGTTCTATATTGTCTTATAATGTAAAAATAAGAAAAAAAATTTTGTCTATTTTCTTATTTTATATTTAAATAGTAAATAAATTGGAATTTTAGTTGCTTATTTTAATAAATCTCAAATCTCAAATCTCAAATCTCAAATCTCAAATCTCAAATCTCAAATTCCAAATTTCAAATTCCAAATCAAAAAAGCTTGAAACTAGAAACCTAAACAGTCCCCCTGCCCCCAAAGGGGGAAAGAAATTCCAAACCTGACTGTCGTTTCTCTGGGAGGCAGGTCCCAAATTCCAAATCCCAAATCCACAAATCCCAAATTCCAAATTCCAAATCAAAAAAGCTTGAAACTAGAAACCTAAACAGTCCCCCTGCCCCCAAAGGGGGAAAGAAATTCCAAACTTGCCTGTCGTGCCTTTGGGAGGTAGATTCCAAATTCCAAATCCCAAATCCACAAATCCCAAATTCCAAATTCCAAATCAAAAAAGCTTGAAACTAGAAACCTAAACAGTCCCCCTGCCCCCAAAGGGGGAAAGAAATTCCAAACCTGACTGTCGTTTCTCTGGGAGGTAGATTCCAAATTCCAAATCCCAAATCCACAAATCCCAAATTCCAAATTCCAAATCAAAAAAGCTTGAAACTAGAAACCTAAACAGTCCCCCTGCCCCCAAAGGGGGAAAGAAATTCCAAACCTGACTGTCGTGCCTTTGGGAGGTAGATTCCAAATTCCAAATCCCAATCATATTTACTTATTATCCGTACTTGTAATTACTAAAATATCCTCAAGAGAAAGATAAATTATACATCCTTAGAATGGTATATCCGCTTTTTGATAAAGAACTTCACTGCGCTAATCCATTAAAAAGTACGGTATGAAAGCGGGGAGGGAAAATAATAAAACACAAGGCTACCTCTATGTAACCAATATGAAACAGGCGAAACTGGTTCTTCGAAAATTATTTGATGACCAAACAGAGGAAACCTTAAACGAGGGCATCCTACTATGGCTCCAGAGTAAGGAAGATTCAGAAGCCTATAACCTCTATTTAAATATTCCCGAAATTCTGGAAGAGGGGAACTATTCAATAACGGATTTTTTAGAGGCAAAAATGGATTTTCCCGGCATAAGTAGTAAACAAATACTGAAAACGGTGGGCTTGGCAATGCTCCTTATGTTTTTAGTAAGTGAATGTTGGCGACTGTTTGGAAAAAGATTTTATGGGAACCCAGAGGGGGATTGGCCTAACTTTGAAATCCCCATGACCATGAAGGTTGCGATCACCTTAATGCCCCTTGAGGAATTTCAACTGGAATTGGCAGCTTCCATGCTGAACATAGTGGGGAAACCCTATTATGACAGGCTGCTTGAACAAATCACCATTTTTGACAAACCGGTAACCCCAAAACAGAGGCGGGCTTTTGAAAATGACCCAATACTTAAAAAGCATTTACAACTAGTAATGTGGTTTGCGCTTATACGGTTTTTTTTGGATGCTATATATTTCTATATTGAAAGAAATAATGGTGCTAGCCCGATATTGCGAGGCCGATAAGTCGTGGCAATCTTTTGAGGGTACTTGTTACATCCCCCTAACCCCCTTCAAAGGGGGGATGAACTTGACTACACCACACCAGATTAACCACGTTGAATTTTTGATTTGTTTCAGTCAATCCTTTGGTCGCTTCTTCGCAATGACGCTACCAAAGGTGGGCAATGGGAGGCTAACATACTAAGCTATAATCGTTCCATCTACCTAAATTATATGGGAATATTCTTACGTGTTATGACTTCTAAATCAATCAATCAACATTTTAACGAGTTTATAAACGGTTATATCGAAAAAATTAAAAAGAGTTTATCAGGGATATTACGTTTGCACACCCAAATCAATTAAATATATAATGAAAACTACCTACCTCTTTTTAGTATTATTCTTTTTCTCCTTTTTAAGTTTTTCACAAGTTGGTATTAATACCACTTCTCCAGACCCATCAAGTATGCTTGATGTTTCGGCCACCGATAAAGGCGTACTCTTTCCCCGTGTAGCGTTAACGGGCACTGCAGACAACAGTACAATTTTAAACCCAGCCGTTAGCCTTCTTGTCTATAATACCGCAACAACATCCGATCTTAATCCAGGTTTTTATTTCTGGAACGGCAGCATTTGGAATACTATTTCTGAAGGTTCGTCGGGAACGGGGGTCAGTAGTGATGGCTGGGCCTTGAATGGAAATAATGTGGATGGCAACAAATTTATAGGTACTACAAATTATATCGCGCTTAATTTTAAAGTAAATAACAGTCGGTTTGCATTATTTGATCCCCACGGCGGGATGGCATTGGGGTATGGAGCCGTAGCAAATGAAAACAACTCCATTGCAATAGGTACAAACGCCAACGCAGCAACCAGCAATCAAGCTACTGCAGTGGGAGCCTCAGCAACCGCTTCGGGCTTTCAATCCGCGGCCTTAGGATATAACGCAAAGGCAATAACAAGCAACAGCACGCTTGCGCTGGGCAATTCAGCAACCGCATCCAGTTTTCAGGCTACGGCAATTGGCGTAAATGCTAAAGCTACCACTAATAACAATACACTGGCGGTGGGCACCAATAGTGAGGCTACGGGTGAAAATAGTTCTGCTATAGGCACCTCTTCCAAGGCGACAGGGCAATATGCCGTGGCAATAGGCACAAGCAGTATATCAAGCGGGGCTAACAGCTCTGCCTTGGGAAATAATTCAAACGCGAGTGCACAAAATGCAGTAGCCATAGGAAATGGTTCCATAGCAAATAATCCCAATACAATAATTTTAGGAAATACTTTAAGTCTGTCATCTTGGGATGCCAGCAAAGTTGGGATAGGAACCAGTAATCCTACCGAAAAATTGGAGGTTAAGGGAAATATTAAGATAGACGGTACTTTAAAACTTCAGAATGGAACACTTAAAATTTCGGATGGAACCCAAGGGGCGGGCAAGATTTTAACTTCAGATGCCAGTGGAAATGCAACTTGGACATCCTATCCTCAATTGGGAAATACAGCTTATGCAGATATATACGCTTCAAATACACAAAATTTGGATCCTTGGAATCCAATTAATTTTGGAATAACAGCTGTTTCAGAGAATATTACTGTTAGTTCAAATAATGTTAAGGTTATTAAAGCGGGTACATATCGCGTAACCTATGCCGTTGCAATAGAAAAAACAGGAGGGAGCGATTTAAATATAAAGTTCAGCCTTGCCAAGGGGTGGAATTCTAACTTTATTCCAGGCTCTGCGACTTACGTTTTTATGGGGAATGGGGATAAGGTTTCGGCTACCCTAACCAAAATGGTTCATTTTAACGCCAATGAGGTGGTTTATATTTTTACGGATACCCCCCAAGACAGTAACGTGAGGACAATTGCTGATGGCACCTACTTAAATATTGAATTGGTAAAGGCAGATTGATAAAAAGTTTTAAACTTTATAAAAAAACTCCTGAAGAAAAATTCTCAGGAGTTTTTTTATGCACCAAGTGGTTTTAAGGACAAGTGGCCTAAATTTGAATTGGGATAGAGGGGCAGCTATTGTAATGGCCTAAAGACTATTGGTTTTAGATGAGAATTACCCAATATCTGGCCAGACCAAATAAATTAAATTTAAAAACCTGTCTTTGTCAGCGCGGCAGAGGGAAATCTTTTATTATGGAAATCGCAAAATACCCCTAACCGCACAATTCTAGTTTTAGAAAAGCATATAAGCTGATTTCCTTTACTTTTTTATATTTTTATTTTTTTCTAGGTTTGTTCAATAAAAATTAAGATTTATCAACCAAAAGTCTATTGCAGTACTACCATTCGTCAATATGAGCAATGATATTGACAACGACTACTTTTGCGAT
>Ga0209344_10000631_pt1 | contig 56715 bp, 40 predicted proteins | sample Cruoilmetagenom6_FD_187293 | JGI IMG/M metagenome (GOLD analysis project Ga0209344, IMG submission 187293) | Oil polluted marine microbial communities from Coal Oil Point, Santa Barbara, California, USA - Santa Barbara Oil Seep Sample 6 (SPAdes)... | ecosystem: Environmental > Aquatic > Marine... | reverse complement strand
TGTAACGGCATCAACCACCGTTGGCGAAGGTTCAAAATTGGACAATCAAGTTCATGTTGGGCACGACACAATTATAGGCAAACGTTGTTTAATTGCCTCTCAGGTTGGGATTGCTGGCTGTGTTTTAATAGAGGATTTTGTAACCATCTGGGGGCAAGTGGGTATTACTAGTGGCATTACCATTGGTGAAAAAGCAGTTATATCTGCTCAAAGTGGGGTAAGCAAATCATTGCCGGGGAATAAGGCGTATTTCGGAACCCCTGCAGATGAGTTTAGAAAAAAATACAAGGAATTGGCCTCAATTAGGCTTATTCCAGACATTATAGAAAAATTGGACAGATTACCATGAGTAAAAAAGCAAAAGACATAGTAAGGGATTTTTACAGATCAGATATATTAGGGGATGAGACCGTAATGGAGCGTTTTTTCCATCCAGAATTGGTACTTATCTGGAATAGCGCCAACGGCTTATCCATTATGCATTACGATGATATCGTTAATTTCTTCGGAGAAGTTAGAAGATCTTATAATGATTTAAGGGTAGAAGTAAGCCATTTGCTGGCAGATGATAACCACGTTACTATTCGATATAAATATTATATCAGAACCATGGAAAATCCAGATGAAGAGTTGGGTATTGCCCATTTCATTGCAATTTGGGAGGTAAAGGACGACAAGCTTTACCGTGGTTATCAAGTAAGCCAACCAGTTACGGATAAAGACGACACTACCGAAAGCTATCACAGGGTTAAAGTATAATATCCTTTAAAACCCTTGCCAAAAACTGTATCTTTGCGGGTATTCTAAATAATATTCGAAAACTTTTCATTTGAATAAAAAATAAAAATAAACAATTTCAAATAATTAAAAATGAGCGTTTTAGTAAATAAAAATTCAAAAATAATTGTTCAAGGATTTACAGGGAGTGAAGGATCTTTTCACGCCGAACAAATGATTGAGTATGGAACCAATGTAGTAGGAGGGGTTACTCCCGGAAAAGGCGGCCAAAAGCACCTTGATAAGCCTGTGTTCAATACGGTTTCAGAAGCTGTTGAAAAAACAGGTGCAGACACTACAATTATTTTTGTTCCCCCGGCATTTGCTGCAGATGCCATTATGGAAGCTGCAGATGCGGGTATAAAAGTTATTATTACCATCACCGAAGGAATTCCCGTAAAAGATATGATTACGGCTTCAAACTATATAAAAGACAGGGATTGTCGCCTCATTGGCCCTAACTGCCCAGGTGTTATTACTCCCGGCGAAGCGAAAGTGGGAATTATGCCCGGCTTCGTTTTCAAAAAAGGAAAAGTGGGTATCGTTTCAAAATCGGGAACGCTTACTTATGAAGCGGCAGACCAAGTAGTAAAACAAGGCCTTGGCATCACAACTGCTATTGGAATTGGTGGCGATCCAATTATTGGGACCACAACAAAGGAAGCTTTGGAAATGCTTATAAATGACGAAGAAAGCGAAGCTGTTGTAATGATCGGTGAAATTGGGGGCCAACTTGAAATAGACGCTGCCAATTGGTACAAAAACAGCGGCATAAAAAAACCTGTAATTGGTTTTATCGCCGGTGAAACTGCTCCTGCCGGACGTACAATGGGCCACGCAGGCGCAATTGTTGGCGGAAGTGATGATACAGCCCAAGCAAAGAAAAAAGTAATGCGCGAATGTGGCATACACGTGGTGGATTCTCCAGCGGAAATTGGAAAGAAGGTAGCCGAGGTTTTAGGCTAATATTAGAATTTAAACCTGCAAGGTTTCCAAAACCTTGTAGGTCTTTTATAGAAAGTCTTGTGGAAATTCGCAGGGCTTTTTTTATGGAGAACCCGCCTCCTTTTGTTATATTTGAATCCCGCCTTTTTGCGGTTTTTTATTATGGAAATCTCTGGTCGCGCGCAGTGCAGACCTCTTTTATTTTTAATCGAAATATTTTTTTATGAAGTTACTGGAAGGAAAAACAGCAATTATTACCGGCGGTAGCCGCGGAATTGGAAAAGGAATTGTTGAAACTTTTGCTCAGCACGGCGCCAATGTGGCCTTTACTTATAGCTCTTCGGCGGAAGCTGCAAATGCTTTGGCAGATGAAGTTTCAAAAACTGGGGTAAAAGCGAAAGCCTACAAAAGCGATGCAGCCTCATATGAAGATTCCCAAAAGCTTGCGGAAGAAGTTTTAAAGGATTTCGGAAGCATAGATATTCTTGTTAATAACGCCGGAATTACAAAAGATAATCTTTTGATGCGTATTTCCGAGGAAGACTTTGACAAAGTAATTGAGGTAAACCTAAAGTCGGTTTTTAATATGACCAAGGCCGTACAGCGCGCTATGCTGAAACAGCGCAAAGGTTCCATAATCAACATGAGTTCCGTGGTGGGCGTAAAAGGAAACGCTGGACAAACAAACTATGCAGCTTCAAAAGCGGGTATTATTGGCTTTACAAAATCTGTTGCGTTGGAACTCGGTTCCCGCGATATTCGTTGCAACGCAATCGCACCAGGGTTTATTGAAACTGAAATGACAGGAAAACTTGACGAGGCTACGGTACAGGGTTGGCGCGATGCCATTCCATTAAAACGTGGCGGTTCTCCCGAAGACATTGCAAATGCTTGTGTTTTCTTGGCTAGCGATCTTTCTGCTTATATTACCGGACAGGTCTTAAACGTTGATGGGGGAATGCTAACTTAATTTACGAATTTAGAATTTGGATTTACGATTTATGGTAAATATTAGAATAGTTTTCCCAATACTTTTTTCAAATCTAAAATCGTAAATTTTAAATCGTAAATCAAAATGTCTCCAGAAACCATATTTTATATAATAATCGCCGGAGTAATATCCCTTGCTCTGGCGGTTTTCATGTATGGTTATAAATCTAAGCAAAAAGGTTCGCTTCGTTGGATTTTTGGATTTTTACGTTTCATAACCTTATTCTCTATTTTACTTCTGATCATAAACCCAAAATTCAAAAGTGAAACCTATACTATAGAAAAGCCGAAACTGCCCGTACTCATTGATAATTCTGCATCGGTGGGGGAGTTGGGACAAATGGAAAATGTTTCAACCTTACTTCAAAAAATAAAAGGGAATAACGATTTAAACGATAAGTTTGAAATTTCTTATTATTCCTTCGGAAATGATTTCCGCGAAAGCGATTCCCTTTCCTTCACTGAAAAAAATACAAATATTTCCAAAGCGCTTACTTCAACCAATGAGCTTTTCAAAAACCAAACCGCGCCCACAATTCTAATTTCGGATGGAAACCAAACCTTGGGGAACGATTACGAGTTTTCCTCGACTACCTTTAAAAATCAAATTTACCCAGTAATCCTGGGCGATTCCATAAAATACACCGACCTAAAAATTGAGCAGTTAAATACAAATCGGTACGCGTTTTTGAAAAACCAATTTCCAGTTGAAGTTATTCTGAATTACAGTGGCACACAGGCTGTAACCTCTGAGTTTCTAGTGAAACAGGCCGATGCAACTGTGTATCGTTCCACGGTGTCCTTTTCTCAGGGCGAAACTTCAAAAATGCTCAATTTCACACTTTCCGCAAATGCTGTGGGACTTCAAAAATATACGGCACAAATTCTTCCGCTTGCGGATGAAAAAAACAAAACAAACAACAACAAACAATTTGCGGTGGAAGTAATAGACCAGGCTACAAATATTTTGATAGTTAGCAAAATCACCCATCCAGATTTGGGCGCATTAAAGAAGGCCATAACCACCAATGAGCAACGTACGGTTTCATTTAAAAATCCTGCGGAATCAGTTAGTTTGCTTAATAATTACCAACTTATTATTCTATATCAGCCCGATAGAAGTTTTGCTGCGGTATTTTCAGAAATTGAGAAATTGAACAAAAATAGTTGGGTAATCTCTGGCCTTCAGACCGATTGGAATTTTCTCAACGCCGCCCAGGCTAATTTCAATAAAGAAGCTTCCAACCAAAGCGAAGACGTACAGGCTGAATTGAACGGCAACTACAGCACCTTTGCCGTTGAGGATATTGGATTCAATAATTTTCCGCCTTTGCATACCGAGTTTGGTGCCTTGTCCATAAGTGTGCCACACGAAGGACTGCTGGAGCAAACCGTAAGCGGCATCAATAATGGCAATCCTTTGGTTGCTACCATGGAAATAAACGGTAAGCGCAATGCCCTTTGGGACGGCGAAGGATTTTGGCGATGGCGCGCAAATAATTTCGTAGAGACGGAAAGCTTTAAGGGTTTTGATGAATTTACAGGAAATATTGTTCAGTATTTGGCTTCAAACAAGCGCCGAAGTAGGTTAGAGGTTTCTTCGGAAACATTTTATTACAACAATACTCCCATAAAAATTTCGGCACAATATTTTGATAAAAATTATGTGTTTGATAACCGCGCGTCCCTAAACATTTCTGTGAAGAATTTGGAAACTGAAAAGCAGACCGTTTTTCCAATGCTGCTTCGCAATAATTATTTTGAGGTAGATCTTAACAGTCTTCCGGCGGGCGAATATACATATACGGTTTCCGCAACAAATGAAGCTGTGGCGAGCAGTGGCAACTTCACTATTTTAGATTTTAACGTAGAGCAGCAATTTCTGAATGCCGATGTGGCCAAACTTCGCCGCATAGCACAAAACTCTAACGGAAATGCCTATTTTGTAACAGAAGCAGATGCGTTAATTGAAAGCTTGCTTACCAACGAAAATTATCAAAACGTGGAACGAAGCGAACAAAAAGTAGTACCTTTGATAGACTGGAAATACCTTCTTGCGCTCATAGTTCTAGCCCTCGCCTTGGAATGGTTTATCAGAAAATATAACGGACTCATCTAATACTTAACCCATATAAAAATATACAATGGAAAAATTACCAAAACTCACAATACCCGTAATTATAGGAGTTATTTTGCTTATTATTTTAGTGGCTAAATCTTCAGTAACTATTAATTCTGGTCACGCAGGTGTGCTCTATAAAACCTTCGGAAACGGTGTGGCTACAGACGAACCGCCGCTAGGTGAAGGTTTTCACATTATCGCTCCGTGGAACAGAGTTTTTGTCTACGAAGTACGCCAACAGGAACTTAGCGAAAAAATGCAAGTTCTTTCCAGCAACGGACTTGAAATAAAATTGGATGCCTCGGCTTGGTACCAGCCTATTTATAGCGATGTGGCAAAACTGCATCAAGAAAAGGGAGAAGATTATTTACAGCGTGTTATTCAGCCAGCCATCAGAAGTGCAGCTAGAAGCGTCGTGGGTCGTTACACTCCCGAGCAGTTATACTCTACAAAGCGAGATGCTATTCAAGAAGAAATTTTTGAAGAAACCAAAAAAATTCTGGACAAACAATACGTGCAATTGAATGAAATTTTGGTTCGTGATGTAACACTTCCTCCGACAATAAAAGATGCCATCGAAAGAAAACTAAGACAAGAGCAGGAATCTTTGGAATACGAATTTAGATTGGTAACAGCCGACAAAGAAGCTCAAAAAGTTCGAATTGAAGCACAGGGTAAAGCAGATGCAAACAAAATTTTGAGCGCTTCCCTAACCGATAAAATATTACAGGATAAAGGAATAGACGCAACTTTAGAGCTTTCCAAGTCACCTAATGCAAAAGTTGTGGTAGTAGGCTCTGGTGATAGTGGGTTACCTTTGATTTTGGGGAATAACTAATTAAGAATCAACGATTAATAAAAAAAACCTTCCCTAATGGAAGGTTTTTTATTTTAGATAAACAATAGTATTATATTTTTCTTTCACTACTCACTACTCACTACTCACTACTCACTACTCACTACTCACTACTCACTTCCGTTTCCACAGTCTAAAAATAAAGAAGGCTGAAAGCACCGCAATCGCAATGAGTATTGTTGCTCCCATCACGTTTCCGTAGATTACGTATCCGGTTGCAAAAAGTGAGGTATATACAAATACAATTCCCAGTAGCATCGATGCAAAGTCAATAGTAAATACATCGTGGCTGGTCTTTAGTATAATGTCTTGCTTTTGGGCAATCGCTTTAAAGTTTTTCCAGCCATTTCCATACGGAGTTACAGCATTGTAAAAGTTAGCCAAAGTTTTTGTGTCGGTCGGACGTGTTAACAGCGTGACGGCAATCCAGCTTACGGTGGTAACAGCTACGCCAATTACCAATTTCTCATAAGGCTCCAGGCCCATTTCAACAAAATTGAAAACAATTGCAACAATAAACGAAACCGCCATTCCTGTAATTTCGCTATAAGCATTCACGCGCCACCAGAACCATCGCAATATAAAGATAAGCCCTGTGCCAGCTCCAATCTGTAGCAGAATAGCAAAAGTTTCCAAAGCGCTGCTCAATACCAATGCAAGCAATGCCGAGAAAGCCATCAAAATAACTGTTGAAAATTTCCCTACACGCACCAGTTCTTTTTCCGAAGCATCTGGTTTAATGAACCGTTTATAGAAATCCAAAGATATATACGAAGAACCCCAGTTCAAATGCGTAGAAATAGTACTCATAAAAGCGGCAATCAGAGAGGCAACTACCAATCCCAACAAGCCTGCAGGTAGTTTTGTCAACATGGCCGAATACCCCAAATCGTGCCCCAAAACTGCATTTGGAAACTGAGCTTGTATATCGGTCAACTGTGGATAAACAACCAAGGAAGCAAAAGCAATCAAAATCCACGGCCACGGGCGCAGCGCATAATGCATAATATTAAAAAGTAGGGTAGCGCCTATGGCATTTTTTTCGTCCTTTGCCGAAAGCATCCGTTGGGCAATATAACCGCCGCCGCCAGGTTCTGCACCGGGATACCACACGCTCCACCATTGCACGGCTATAGGAATTATTAAAAGCACCAAAAGTGTGTTCGTATCGCCAAAATCTGGCAGAAAATTCAGTTTATCCGAAACATTTTCATGGGCGAGAAGATTTTCCAAACCGCCAACTTCGGGAAGATTCACAATATAATAAGCCGCCCAAACGGAGCCGATCATCGCAATAATAAACTGAAGAAAATCTGTAAAAATAACCCCTCTTAATCCACCAATAGAACTATAAATTACGGTTACAATTGAAGCATAAAGCACACTTTCCCAAGGCTCCAGATTAAAAAGTATACCGCCAATTTTAATGGCGGCCAAACACACGGATGCCATAATCATTACATTAAAAAACACGCCCAGGTACAAAGCCCTAAACCCACGTAAAAAAGCAGCTGGTTTTCCACTGTAGCGCATTTCATAAAACTGAAGATCGGTAAGTACTTTGCTTCTGCGCCATAGTTTTGCATACACAAAAACCGTTAGCATTCCCGTGATCAAAAACGTCCACCAAACCCAGTTTCCCGAAACGCCATTTTGCCTCACAATATCCGTTACCAAATTCGGTGTATCTGCCGAAAAGGTTGTGGCAACCATAGAAATTCCCAAGAGCCACCACGGCATATTTCTTCCCGAAAGGAAAAATTCCTGTGTATTCTTCCCAGATTTTTTGGCCACGACAATTCCAATGGCCAGAAAAATAACAAAAAACGAAATAATTAAAATCCAGTCAAGTGTGGCTAAATGCATAAGAAGTGTTGATTTTTCAGAGGTTCGCAATTACTTCGGTTAAAGTAAAAAAATAGTACCGTAAATTAATTAATCGTTAAATTTAATATTCACAGTTTTTTAAACAATCTTTTTGTTTAGATTTGCCCTCACAATTATGAACAGAACAACTCTACATCATCACCATATTTCATTCTTTGCTCACGCGAGGTGATATGGTTATTGTGTAAACCCAACAATATTCAAAACCCGTTTGAGCAATCAAACGGGTTTTTTTATTCCCTAAACTCAACAAAAAAAAATTAATTAAAAATGAAGAAACTGAAAATAGCGGTGCAAAAATCGGGACGTCTGCACGATGAATCGCTTGCATTATTAAAGGATTGCGGAATTTATATTGATAATGGGCGTGACCAATTAAAGGCGCCAGCTACCAATTTTCCCTTGGAAATCTATTACCTGCGCAACGGTGATATTCCACAGTATTTAAAGGATGGCGTGGTGGATTGCGCCATTATCGGCGAAAATCTTTTAGTTGAAAAAGGTGATGCTATTTCCATAGCCGGACGTTTGGGTTTTTCCAAATGCAGGGTTTCGTTGGCTGTTTCAAAACTCTTTGAATACGATTCAATAAAAGATTTAAACGGAAAACGAATTGCCACCAGCTATCCCGAAACAACCCGAAACTTTTTAAAAAAAATGGGAGTAGAGGCCGAACTTCACATCATAAACGGCAGTGTGGAAATTGCCCCAAATATAGGTTTGGCAGATGCCATTTGCGATATAGTGAGCAGCGGCAGCACCCTTTTCAAAAATAATTTAAAGGAAGTGGAAGTCATTTTAAAAAGTGAAGCCGTGCTTGCTGTTTCACCCAGCATTTCTGAAAATCCAGATAAACTTTTAAACAAACTTAAGTTTAGAATCCAATCGGTTCTAAAAGGTCGTGACGCTCGTTATGTGCTTTTAAACGCCCCAAACCACAAAATTGACGAGATTATCAAAATTCTCCCTGGAATGAAAAGTCCAACACTATTGCCCTTGGCGGAAGAGGGTTGGAGCAGCATACATTCCGTAGTAAACCGTGACGATTTTTGGGAAGTAATCGAAGAACTGAAAGAAGCCGGTGCCGAAGGAATTTTGGTTTGCCCGATTGAAAAAATGATTGTTTGAGCTACGAGCTACGAGCGATGAACGACGAACGACGAATCTAGAGTGAAATTTTTGAATTTTGAATTGAATAAAAGAAATGAATAAAACATACTATCCGAAATCTGAAACATGGAGCGATCTTTTAAAAAGGCCTACCCAAACTATTGCCGATGTAGAGGCGACGGTAAACCAAATTTTTTCTGAATTAAAATTGAAAGGTGACGAAGCGGTAAAAAAATACACCCAACTTTTTGATGGAATTTCAATTGACGAATTGGCCGTTTCGAAAGAAGAAATTGAATCCGCAGAAAAAGAGGTTTCCAGTGAATTAAAAGCGGCGATAAATCTTGCAAAAGCAAATATTGAAAAATTCCACAGCGCCCAAAAAACAGAAACGATAACGGTTGAAACTATTGAAGGCGTTAATTGTTGGCAAGAAAAAAGACCGATACAAAAAGTAGGGCTCTACATTCCCGGAGGCTCGGCACCCCTGTTTTCCACAGTTTTAATGTTGGCTGTTCCAGCAACCATTGCGGGCTGTAAAGAAATCGTGCTTTGTACACCACCCGACAAAAGCGGCAATATAAACCCAGCTATTTTATTTACTGCCAGATTGTGTGGTGTTTCCCAAATATTTAAAATAGGCGGAATCCAAGCTATTGGTGCAATGACTTTTGGCACGGAAAGCGTTCCGGCAGTGTATAAAATATTTGGTCCGGGAAATCAATTTGTAACCGTCGCAAAACAAATCGCCACAAAATACGGAGTGGCGATTGATATGCCGGCTGGCCCTTCGGAACTGTTAGTATTTGCTGATGATACTGCCCATGCTTCCTTTGTTTCTTCCGATCTTTTATCGCAGGCTGAACACGGCGCGGACAGTCAAGTAATTTTAGTTACAACTTCGGAAAAGTTTCTAAATTCAGTAGAAAAGGAGGTTGAAAAACAACTTCAAAAGTTGCCGCGAAAAGCTATTGCGAAAAAAGCAATGGAAAATTCAAAGCTGATTTTAATTGAAAACAATTCGGAAGCGATTAATCTTATTAATGAATATGCACCGGAACATTTTATTGTGGTTTCAAAGGAAGAGGATTTTTTTGTAGAAAACATTCAAAATGCCGGTTCGGTTTTTATAGGAAACAACACCCCAGAAAGCGCTGGCGATTATGCTTCGGGCACCAACCACACCTTGCCAACAAACGGTTTTGCGAAGCAATACAGTGGCGTAAATCTTGACAGTTTTATGAAAAGCATGACGTTTCAGAAAATTTCTGAAAAAGGAATACAAAATATTGGCAAAGCCATAGAAACCATGGCAGAGGCCGAAGGCCTGCAGGCGCACAAAAATGCTGTGACCTTAAGATTGAACAATTTAAAATAAATAATACCTCATTGTCACCCTGAGCTTGTCGAAGTGTGAAACCTTGCAAATTATATATGATAAACAATTTTGATATACATTCCCTAATCCGCCCAAACATTGCCAAAATGAAGCCGTACAGTTCGGCACGCGATGAATTTAAGGATTTAAACAGCGAAATGATATTCCTCGACGCAAACGAAAATCCTTTTGAAACAAACGTAAATCGATATCCCGATCCGCTACAGCGGCAGCTAAAAAGCATTATTTCAAAACAAAAAAATATTCCACCGGATCAGATTCTATTGGGGAACGGCAGTGACGAAGTACTCGACTTAATTTTTAGGGCGTTTTGCGAACCAGCCATAGACAATGTAATTACTTTGCCACCAACTTATGGAATGTACGGCGTTTTGGCGAACCTGAACAATATTGAAAATAGGGAAGTGCTTTTGGACCTTGAATTTCAACCCGATTTGAACGAAATTATAAGAACGCGCGATGCGCAAACCAAGCTTCTTTTTATCTGTTCTCCCAACAATCCCACGGGTAATTTAATTTCAATTAAAAAAATTGAATACCTGCTTGAAAACTTCAGCGATTTGGTGGTTATTGACGAAGCATATATCGATTTTACCAACCAGCAAAGTTGGATTTCAAAACTAAACGAATTCCCCAATTTAATTGTTACGCAAACGCTTTCAAAAGCATACGGATTGGCAGGAATCCGATTGGGAATTTGTTGCGCTTCCGCGGAAATCATTTCGGTTTTAAATAAAATAAAACCACCTTATAATATAAATGGACTTTCACAACAAAAAGCTATTTCACAACTTCAAAAATACCGAGAAATTCAAAATGAAATAAGCTTGTTAATTGCAGAAAAGAACAAATTACTTCAAGCTTTAATCGAAGTAAATTTTATTGAAAAAGTATATCCATCGGATGCTAATTTCATCCTCATAAAAGTTGATAATGCCGAAAAACGCTACAAACAATTATTAAAAAAAGGGATTGTGGTACGCAACAGAAGTTCGCAAGCTCTTTGCGAAAATTCACTGCGCATTACCGTGGGAACAACTTCAGAAAATAAAAAACTAATCATAGCACTAAAAACATTGAAATAATGAAGAAACGCGTACTGTTTATTGACCGCGATGGCACCATAATAAAAGAAACCGTGGACGAGCAAATTGATGCTTTCGACAAAATGATTTTTTACCCGAAAGTGTTCACCTATTTAGGCAAAATTGCAAGGGAGCTCGATTTTGATTTGGTGATGATAACAAACCAAGACGGTTTGGGAACCCTTTCATTTCCAGAGAAAACCTTTTGGCCCGTACAGAATTTTATTTTAAAATCTTTTGAAAATGAAGGTGTATGCTTCAGTGAGGTTTTAATTGATCGCACTTTTCCGCACGAAAAGGCAATTACCCGAAAACCGGGAATTGGTTTGCTGAAAAAATATTTTTCGGAAGAATACGATCTTCAAAATTCATTTGTAATTGGCGATAGGCTTACTGATATGGAACTTGCCAAAAACCTGGGTTCCCATGGAATTTTCATCAATGATAATACAAATTTGGGAACAGCCGAAATTTCTGTAAAGGCAGAAGAACTTCAGCAATGCATAGCCTTGGAAACAAAGGGCTGGAAGGAAATTTATGAATTCTTAAAACTGAAACAACGCGTTTCAGAAATTCAAAGAAAAACGAACGAAACGGATATTTCAATAAAGCTCAATTTGGACGGCAGTGGAAAAAGCAAAATAGAAACCGGCATTGCATTTTTTGACCATATGCTCGACCAATTGGCGAGACATGGGCAAATGGATTTGGAAATCGCTGTAAAAGGCGATTTGGAAGTAGATGAGCACCACACCATTGAAGACACGGCTATTGCTTTGGGAGAAGTTTTCAATAAAGCCTTGGGCAATAAATTGGGAATGGAGCGTTACGGTTTCTGCTTGCCGATGGACGATTGTTTAGCCCAGGTAGCCATTGACTTTGGGGGGAGAAATTGGTTAGTTTGGGACGTCGACTTCAAACGTGAAATGATTGGCAAAATGCCCACAGAAATGTTTTACCATTTCTTTAAAAGTTTTACCGATGGTGCGAAGGCAAATCTAAATATTAAAGCAGAAGGAACCAACGAACATCACAAAATCGAGGCAATATTCAAGGCTTTCGCGAAGGCAATTAAAATGGCGATAAAAAGGGATGCCGAAAAAATGATTTTGCCCTCTACTAAAGGAATGTTGTGAACTATGAGCGACGAGCTACGAGCTATGAGTTATGAGTTATGAGTTATGAGTTATGAGTTATGAGAATTTAAAAGTTAAAATTGGAAATACGAAATTAGAAGTGTAATTCATGAAAATTGTGATTATTGATTACGGTGCGGGAAATATTCAAAGCATCAAGTTTGCTTTGAAACGCTTAGGCTTTGAAGCTATCCTAACCGATAACGAAACTGAAATACGTACTGCAGATAAAGTTATCTTTCCCGGTGTGGGTGAGGCGAGTAGGGCGATGCAAAAACTGAAAGCTTCAGGATTGGATAAAGCTATTCCCACCTTAAAACAACCTGTTTTGGGAATCTGTTTGGGGATGCAATTGCTCTGCAATTCTACCGAGGAAGGAAATACGAATGGTTTAGGAGTTTTTGATGTGGATGTCGTGCGATTTCCAAACAGCGTAAAAGTACCACAGATTGGGTGGAATCAAATTTCAAATCTGCAATCAAGCTTATTTGCAGGTATTTCAGAAAATGAATTTATGTATTTGGTGCATAGCTTTTACGCCCCTTTATGTAAAGAATCCATCGCAACCAGTGAATACGGAATTCAATATACATCGGCTTTACGGAAGGATAATTTTTACGGCGTACAGTTTCATCCTGAAAAGAGCAGCACTGCAGGGGAACGAATTGTAAAGAATTTTTTAGAACTATAAACGAGATTCCCGCCTAAGCGGGAAATAAATTATGAGAATAATCCCAGCAATAGATATTATTGACGGCAAATGCGTCCGTCTTTCAAAGGGCGATTACAGCACCAAAAAAATCTATAATGAAAACCCATTGGAAGTTGCAAAACAATTTGAGGCCCACGGAATGGAATATTTGCACTTGGTAGATTTGGACGGCGCCAAAAGTAAGCATATTGTAAACCATAAAATTTTGGAAGCTATAGCTTCGCAAACTTCACTAAAAATTGATTTTGGCGGTGGATTAAAAACCGATGAAGATTTACGGATTGCTTTTGAAAGTGGAGCAAACCAAATCACCGGCGGCAGTATTGCAGTGAAGGACCCAGAAACATTTATAAGTTGGCTACAAAAGTTCGGAGGTGAAAAAATAATTCTGGGCGCCGATGCCAAAGATGAAAAAATAGCAATAAGCGGTTGGACGGAAGATTCAAATTTGGAATTAATTTCTTTTATACAGAAATATTTAGAAGAGGGAATTCGCTATGTAATCTGCACCGACATAAGTAAAGACGGAATGCTGAAAGGCCCCTCATTTAATTTGTACAGGAAAATTTTAAATGATATCACCCTGTCCGATCGAGCGCAGCGTCACACTGAGCCTGTCGAAGTGTCGAGACCTATTTTGAAACTCATCGCCTCGGGCGGAATCTCAACTTTTGACGAATTGCCAAAACTCGCAGAAATTGGATGTGAAGGGGTGATAATTGGAAAAGCCATTTATGAAAATAGAATCAGTCTAAAACAACTGGAAAAATATATTTTGAACTGTGAGGTTTGAGCGACGAGCGACGAATTATGAGTTAGGATTGCTAGTAGCCATCACCGTTGCTTCCATAAAAACAGCAAGAAAAAGATTATGAAAATATTTCATTCACAATTCAAAGCTCAACCTCTAGTCGCGCGTCGTTCAAACCTCGTAATTAAAACATTAATATTCCAAACATCCAAACATCCAAATATCCAAACATTCGTCGTTTGTAACTCAAAACCCATAACCCATAACCCATAACCCATAACTCAATAAATGTTAACAAAAAGAATAATTCCCTGTCTGGATATTAAAAACGGAAGAACAGTGAAAGGAATCAATTTCCTCGATTTGCGAGATGCCGGAGATCCTGTGGAACTGGCTAAGTTTTATTCCGAAAACGGTGCCGATGAATTAGTCTTTCTGGATATTTCTGCAACTGAAGAAAGGAGGAAAACGCTTGCCGAACTTGTTTTAAAAGTTGCAGAAACCATCAATATCCCATTTACCGTTGGTGGCGGCATCGCTTCCGTGGAAGATGTTGAAATGCTTTTGAACAATGGCGCCGACAAGGTTTCCATTAATTCTTCGGCAGTTAAGAATCCGCAATTGATTAATGAACTGGCCTCAAAATTTGGCTCACAATGCATTGTCGTGGCCATTGATGCCAAACTGATTGATGGCAACTGGAAGGTCCATTTAGTGGGCGGGAAAGTGTCTACAGAGTTGGACCTCTTTGTTTGGGCCAAGGAAGTGGAACTGCGCGGTGCTGGTGAAATTCTTTTCACGTCCATGGACCATGATGGAACGAAAAACGGATTCGCTAACGAAGCTTTGGCAAGACTTTCCACGGAATTGAACATTCCAATAATCGCTTCCGGCGGGGCGGGGACAATCCAGCATTTTACAGATGCTTTTATTGAAGGAAAGGCAGACGCGGCTTTGGCTGCCAGTGTTTTTCATTTTAAGGAAATAACGATTTCAGAATTAAAAAATGAATTATTATGGCAGGGTATTCCAGTTAGAATTACGAATGACGAGCGACGAGCGATGACTTAATTAAGCTAAAAAATTAAAAAAAAGATTGATGAAAATAGATTTTAAAAAATACAATGATGGATTGGTGCCTGCTATAATTCAGGACAATCGTACAAATAAAGTGCTGATGCTTGGCTATTTGAATGAAGAGGCATTTTTAAAAACCAACCAGTCTAAAAAAGTTACCTTTTATAGCCGTAGCAAACAACGGCTTTGGACAAAAGGGGAGGAGAGCGGCAATTTTCTTAATCTGGTTTCCGTTGCGGTAGATTGCGATAGCGATGCGCTTTTGATAAAGGTGAATCCAGCGGGCCCTGTTTGCCATAAAGGCACTGATACTTGTTGGGCGGAAGAAAATGTTTCAAACTTTGGCTTTCTTTCGGAATTGGAGAATGTTATTCAAAATAGAAAAGAACAGCCTGAAAATGAAGATTCGTATATTTCTTCACTCTTCAGAAAAGGCATCAATAAAATTGCCCAAAAAGTGGGCGAGGAGGCGGTTGAAGTGGTTATCGAGGCCAAGGACAATAACGATGAACTTTTCTTGAGTGAAAGTGCCGACCTACTTTTTCATTATTTAATTCTGCTTCAGGCAAAGGGCTTTACATTGCAAGACGTGGAGAAAATGCTTCGGCAGCGGCATAGACCCAACTAAACTTTCTTCTTTTTCCCTACCTTTAAGGAATAATCCACTTTAGTATGGCCACAAGAAAAAGAAAAAAACCACAACCTACCAAAATACAACCCAAAAGGGCCAGAAACCTCTCCCCGGGAACCGTTACCTACACCGGAAAAAAGACCACTACCGTTACCGAACTTGATATAATCGATTACTCAAAAGAGCATTTCGACCGCTTTGAGACCAACAATATCCAGGAGGCCTTTAATTATGAAGATTCCAGCAATATAACATGGATAAATGTAAACGGTCTCAGCAATACCGACGATATTGTTACTCTGGGTAACCATTTTGAACTGCATCCGCTTATACAGGAAGATATAGTAACCACAAACCAACGGCCCAAAATTGACGAGTATGAGGATTATTTGTTTATAGTCTTTAAAATGCTGCATTATGATGAAAGTGAGCAGCTAATCAACGAGCATGTGAGTATGGTAATGGGAAAGGACTATTTAATTACCTTCCAGGAAGCGGAAGGGGATGTATTCAGCGACCTTCGGGATAGGCTGGACCATGGAAAAGGCCGAGTGCGGACCTTAGGTTCCGATTATTTGATGTTCGCCATTCTTGATGCCGTGGTAGATAACTATTTCACCGTAATTGAATTTTTGAGCAATAAGGTGGAATTATTGGAAGATAAACTTTTTGGCGACAAGGAAGACCCAAACATCACCGAGGAAATTCAGGACCTTAAAAAGGAAATTCTAAAAATAAGAAAAGCCGTGGTACCGCTTCGCGAAGTTGTAAATCGCTTGGAAAAAATAGAGTCGCCATTAATTGAGGAGCGCACCAACAAATACATACGCGACCTCTATGACCATATTATACAGGTTAACGAAAGTGTGGAAATATACCGCGAAATGATCTGGGGGCTGATGGATATGTATATGACCACCATCAGCAATAAAATGAATGAGGTAATGAAGGTTTTGACAATTATGGCCTCAATCTTTATTCCCTTAACCTTTATAGCGGGTATTTATGGGATGAATTTTGACCATATACCAGAACTGCATTTCCGCTATGGATACTATTATCTTTGGGGTGTAATGATTCTGGTCTTTTTTGGAATGCTTTGGTATTTTAAGAGGAAGAAGTGGTTGTGAAGTAAACTGTTGAATTGTTGAATTACTCCATGCTCTCCTTGCCTCTGTGGTTAAAATTTCAATAATGGAGTATACCACAAAGAACACTTTACACACTGACAACTACAACTCAGACTCTAACACTTCCCATACATTCTCTGCAACAATCTTATGCCCCTCGGCTGTAGGATGTATGCCATCCTGTTGGTTCAGATCCTTTACACCCCCTACATTTTCTAAAATAAAAGGAATTAACGCAATATTATTTTCGGAAGCCAAATCGGTAAAAATAGCCTTAAATGCTGTGGTGTATTCCTGCCCCATATTGGGTGGCAGCTGCATCCCCGCCAGAACAATTTTTGTACTGGGGCTTTTCGCTTTTACGGCATCAATAATTGCCTGCAGATTGGCCTTGGTTTCAGAAATTGGTACGCCCCTTAGGCCATCGTTTGCGCCAAGCTCTAAAACAAATACATCAATGTTTTGATTGAGTATCCAGTCAATCCTGCTTCTTCCACCTGCGGAAGTTTCCCCGCTAACCCCAGAATTTATAACTTCATAATTCAAACCTAAGGAATCAATTTTAGATTGAATAACTCCCGGAAAAGCAGCGCTGGTATCTTCTAGGCCAAGTCCGGCAGTAATGCTGTCGCCAAAAAATAGAATTTTTTTAGACGAAGAATCTTCAGAAGTTTCAGTTTCGGCAGATGTATCCTCGTTCGTTTCTACTGCAGCTTTTGATTTTGTATCATTTCCGCAGGATAACAGAACAAAAACAACTAAGAAATAACAAAACTTTAAGAGGTTTCCATATACGGAACCCGTACTATTTAAAAGGCTTTGTGTAGTTTTGAAATTTGGCATAAGTGCTGTATTATTAGAATATTTAAAAGATAGAATTATAAAGTATAGCTTCTGTCCGTTCGAGCGATGTCGAGAACTCCTCGGCAAGATTAAACATAAAATTAAATGACAAAGATATTAAAGATTAACGGGCTGGAGAAAACTTATAAAAGCGGTTCCAAGCAATTAACGGTCCTTCAAAATGTTTCCTTTGAAGTTGAAAAAGGTCAAACGTTTTCCATCGTAGGTCCTTCGGGAAGTGGGAAAACTACCTTACTGGGGCTTTCTGCAGGTTTAGACACTCCCGGTGCGGGCTCTGTGGAATTGTGTGGGCATTCCTTAAAAACTCTCAACGAAGACGAACGCGCGCAACTTCGCAATCGAGAAGTAGGGTTTATTTTTCAGGATTTTCAATTATTGCCAACCTTAACGGCGCTTGAAAACGTGAGCGTGCCCTTGGAACTGCAAGGAGCAAAAAATGCAGTGGGCAGGGCAAAGGAATTATTGGAAAAAGTAGGTTTGGGAGATCGCATGCATCATTACCCCTCACAATTATCTGGTGGGGAGCAGCAAAGGGTGGCAGTAGCAAGGGCTTTTTCAAATAAACCCTCCATTTTATTCGCTGATGAACCTACCGGTAATCTGGACGAAGAAACCGGGGAGAAGGTAATACAGTTGCTTTTTGATCTCAATAAACAGGCAGGAACTACATTGGTGATTATTACCCACGATTTGGATTTGGCAGCAAGAACACAGCAAATCCTAAGATTGAAGGGCGGCAGAATTTTAACGAATGAAACCATTGTAGCAAGTTGAAAATTCCCCCGTTAAAATCAAAGATAAACACTGCTTGGCTTTTTAAAATGGCTTGGCGCGACGCCAAGGCGAGCAGGGCGCGGTTGCTGCTTTTTATGGCTTCCATTATCCTGGGAATTGCCGCCGTAGTTTCCATACAGTTATTCAGCCAAAATCTTACCGATAATATCCAGCGCCAATCAAAATCGTTGATGGGTGCCGATTTCCTTATTGATACCGATCAGCTTCCCAGCGAACGCGCACAGGCAATTATTGACTCCTTAAAACCCGATGCCTCGGAAGTGAATTTTGTGTCCATGGTCGCTTTTCCTAAAAACAATGGAACCAAATTAGTACGCATACGGGGTTTGCAAGGTAATTTTCCTTTTTATGGTTCTATTGAAACACAGCCACTTACGGCCGCTACTTCCTTTCAAGCTTTAGATGCCACTTTGGTAGATGCTACTTTAATGTTGCAATACAACCTTAAGGTGGGCGATTCCATAAAAGTAGGTGAAATCATCTTGCCCATAGCTGGGGAATTAAACGCCATCCCCGGGAATAATGCCGTTTCCAGCTCTGTAGCCCCCTTGGTAATAATTCCGTATGGACTTGTGGCTGACACCGAATTGTTACAATTTGGTAGCCGAAAGGAATATCAGTTTTATTACAATCGGCCCAATGTAGATCTGGTAGCCTTGGAAGACCGCTTACAGCCTATGCTGGAAGCAGAAAACGCCGATTTGGATACACACACCAGCACCAGCCAAAGGTTGGGGCGTAGATATGACAATGTAGGCTCTTTTCTTAATCTCACCGCTCTTATAGCACTCTTGCTGGGCTGTGTAGGCATTGCCAGCTCGGTAAACATCTACATCAAGGAAAAAATAAAGCCAATTGCCGTATTAAAATGTTTGGGTGCATCCAGAAAACAGAGCTTTTTGATTTTCCTGATACAGATTTCTGGAATAGGAATTTTGGGCGGTATAATTGGAACCATAATAGGGGCAGGGCTACAGGAACTTTTCCCCATTGTGCTAAAAGAGTTTTTGCCTTTTGATTTAACTATCAGTATTAGCGCACAACCCTTGATCATGGGCGTTCTCTTGGGTTTGGTAATGTCGGTTTTATTTGCCCTGTTGCCTTTATTGCGCACTTGGTATGTTTCGCCCTTGGAAGTGCTTCGTGTGGGCGGCGATACTTCAGAACAATCAAAGAAGGCAGGATACATTGTCCTTGCAGTGATTATTTTGTTTTTATACGCTTTTTCATATTGGTTGCTTAAGGATTGGTTTTTTGCAATGGCCTTTATCGGCGGTGTTCTTATAACCTTTGGGATTTTGGCGGGTGTAGCAAGTGGTATTATGCAATTGCTTAAAAAATACTTTCCCAAGGCCGCAGGCTTTACTACACGCCAAAGCCTGTTGAATTTATTCAGGCCCAACAACCAAACTATCGTATTGCTGGTGGCCATTGGCTTGGGCACCTTTTTAATCAGTACACTCTACTTTACAAAAGATATTTTACTCGATAAGGCAAGCATTGGCCAAACTTCAGAAAGTGCGAACCTGATAACCCTGGACGTGCAACCTGATCAAGTAACGGATGTGATAAACACCATTAAGGCCAATGATCTGCAGGTATTGAATAATATTCCGCTGGTTACCATGCGGATGCACAGCATTAAAAATAAATTGGTAAGCAGCATACGCACCGATAGTACCGCCCAAATAAAGGGCTGGCTCTTAAACCACGAATTTAGAACCACCTACCGGAGTACCCTTACCGATTCCGAAGAAATTGTAGCAGGGGATTGGGTGGCAGAACAAAAGCCAGGGGAGACCGCCCAAATCTCTATTTCAGAAAATCTTGCCGAAGACGCCCAAGTAACGCTGGGCGATGCGCTGGTTTTTAATGTGCAGGGTGTGCTTATGGAAACGGTGGTTAGCAGCATCCGAAAAGTGGATTGGACAAGCCTGCAGCCCAATTTCTCCATCGTTTTTCCAAAGGGGATTTTGGAAAACGCACCACAGTTTAATGTATTGTCAACCTATGCGCCAACGGAGGAAAGCTCGGCTAAGCTACAGCGCGACTTGGTAACTAAATTCCCCAATGTGTCTGTTATAGATTTAAGGCAGGTCTTCAGCGTAATAGAAGACATTCTGGACAAGGTAACCTGGATTATAAACTTTATGGCTTTTTTCAGTATCCTTACTGGGATTATAGTTTTGATAGGCTCTGTGCGTACCAGCAAATACCAGCGTATAAAGGAAAGTGTGCTATTGCGCACTCTAGGCGCCAAAAACAAACAAATACTCACCATAACCGCCCTGGAATATTTATTTCTAGGGATCTTGGGCAGCCTTTTGGGAATACTTTTGGCACTGCTTAGCAGTCTGCTCTTGGCAATTTTTGTATTTGAAGAGCCCTTTATCCCGTCGTTAATACCGTTCTTAGTTTTTCTACCAAGTATATCCCTTTTGGTTTTGGGCATTGGGTTAAGCAATATTAGGGAGGTTTTGAGCAGTTCTCCTTTGGAGGTACTTCGGAAGAGTGCGTAGTTAGTATTGAGTATTGGGTATTTGGTAGTTAGACCTAACAGCTAAGGCGTAAAATGGCCAACAGTGTTGGAACCCGTGATTGCGAGATGCATTGAGATCCGAAATAAACCGAATTAGAAAAACTATTGCCAACAATGCATAACCGCAATTAGGGCGGATTCGACTGCGTCCGAATCCACGCGTAATTGCTAACGACATTGCTTATCCAAAAAACATTAAATTTATCCCGTAATTACGGTTATACTAAACGTTGGCTCCAATGCAAAACGACCTCGAAGTAACATATTGCAAATAGACAAAACAGAAATTACTAAGGGGAGAAACAATATGATAAATATATCCCTCTTAATTGCAAAAAAGTACTTGGGGGCAAAAAATGTGAAAGTAAAAAAGAATGAATTTAACGATTGAGAATATACTCTTTATTGGTTCCTTATTGCTTCTTGTAAGTATTGTCGCAGGAAAGACTTCCTATAGATTTGGTGTTCCGACTTTATTGCTTTTTTTGGCAATTGGAATGTTGGCAGGTTCTGATGGCATTGGAGGCATTCGCTTTGATGACCCAAAAATCGCTCAATTCATTGGCATTGTATCGCTTAACTTTATTTTGTTCTCCGGTGGACTTGACACCAATTTGACAGCCATTAAACCGGTTCTTCGAGAAGGAATTGCATTATCAACATTAGGTGTTTTATTGACAGCTATTTCTCTTGGAACTTTTGTATGGTTCGTTACAGACTTTACCATTTATGAAAGTATGTTATTAGGCTCTATTGTTTCGTCAACTGATGCAGCTGCAGTATTTTCAATTCTTCGGTCAAAAAATCTTGCCTTAAAAACTAACTTAAGACCCACTTTAGAATTGGAAAGCGGCAGTAACGATCCAATGGCGTACGTGCTGACAATTGCATTCCTAACTTTGGTAATCAATCAAGACCAAAGTTTAGCTTCTATTGTTCCTCTGTTTTTCCAACAAATGATTTTGGGCGGAATTCTAGGCTTTGTATTTGGAAAACTTAGCAAATTCATCATTAATAATATTAAACTTGTCTTTGAAGGACTTTATCCTGTTTTAGTTATAGCCTTAATGTTTATCACGTTTTCTGCAACAGACTTTATAGGAGGTAATGGCTTTCTAGCAATTTATATATGTGCAGTTTATTTGGGTAATCAATACTTGATACACAAGAAAACTATCCTCAAAATGTACGACGGATTGGCTTGGTTGATGCAAATTGTATTGTTCTTAACTTTAGGTTTACTTGTTTTTCCTTCTCAAGTTTTCCCATATATGGGCATTGGTCTGCTTATTTCATTATTCCTTATTATTATTGCTCGTCCTGTGGGTGTTTTTCTCAGTTTGGTGTTTTTTAAAATGAAATTGAGAAGACGATTTTACATTTCTTGGGTTGGTTTGCGGGGCGCAGTTCCTATTGTGTTTGCGACTTATCCGCTTTTGGCAGGAATTGACAAAGCCAGTATGATTTTCAATATCGTATTTTTTATTTCAGTTACTTCGGTTCTCATTCAAGGGACTACTTTATCAATAGTTGCAAAATGGTTAAATGTTGGCTTACCAGAAAAAGCGAAAAAAGTTACCGAATTAGACCAACTTATCTTAGAACTTCCAAAATCATCAATGCAGGAAATTGAAATTTTACCCGATTTTTATTCAGTAAAGAAAAGAATTGTTGATTTGAATTTCCCTAAATCTGCCTTCATTATAATGATTAAACGAAATGGTGAGTTTATACGCCCAGGTGGCTCAACTGTTATTGAAGTAAAGGATATACTAATGGTGCTTGCAGACAGTGATGAGGATTTTGCCAAAATTAACGACTGTCTTTACAGAGATAATAGAAAATTAAATTCATAAGAAAATGCAAAACAAAAAAGAACAGCAGCCTAGACCGTATAAGTTATGGCTAGGTCTGCGCTTCTCCAAAAATCCTCGAGGATTTTCCTGAGGAGTTTTGTACTTGGATTCGTCCATGGCGAGACACCCCACAACTCATATCCCCAACCGTTAGAAGCAACCTATGAAATCCAATAAATCAACAGTAATTTTACTAGGCGTACTATCCTCTTTATTTTTTGCAGTCACTATTGTACTTAATAGATTAATGTCTGTAGATGGTGGACACTGGATTTGGAGTTCTTCACTACGTTTCTTTTGGATGATTCCTTTCCTTTTAGTTTCAAGCTAAATCTATTTCAACAGATGAACTCTTACTTGGAACAATAAACCAGCCCTACTTTTTCTTATAGGGAGATTCCTTAACGTTATCCAATTCACTGTAGCCCGCAGGGTCGTTGGATTCTGGTATTTTTTCGGAATCTTCCTTGTTCGGCTCGGTTGCATTCTCCGGTCTGGAATTCGGTTCTTTATGACTATCCTGCTTTTCTATATTTTGTTCATTTTTATGTTTGGGGGTCTAGCATTGGTGTTTTTTTATCCTTCATAGTATTTTATTTGATATTGTTACTGCCAGATTCCTTTTTACTCTTCTTCCTGCTTTTCGTTTTTTGTCCCTTTTCCATCGGTTTGCGATTTTGGGTTTAGGTTATCGTCCTTTGCGATTCCTTTGGCGTGGGGAATTGGGTGCTTTCCTTGTTTATCATCAAAATTTGGTGTTTTCATAACTTTTTGTTTTTAAAATTATTTAATGCTGTATTTTTATTTCCCATACAAGCTATTAAATTGCCGACGCTTTCCCATGCCTCCTAACATTATTTAACAAACAATTCTTTCTTAAAAGTTAAAAGTGTGGGCAAATATCTATAGCGCGTATATTTGCCAAAACATTAATACGCATTATCGCGTTTAAAGATGTTAATAGTTTCAGGTTTAGTGCCCCCACTTCCAGAACCCTGTGCCCTTTGCTTAATACAATAACAATATGAATAAGGATAAATTTGAAGTAATCATAATAGGTGGAAGCTATGCCGGGCTTTCAGCAGCAATGGCTTTAGGGCGCTCCCTTCGTAAAACCCTGGTAATAGACGCAGGCAAACCCTGTAACCGCCAAACGCCACATTCGCATAATTTTCTAACCCAAGACGGAAGTACGCCAAAGGAAATTTCTGAAATTGCCAAAAGTCAAGTAATGCAATACCACAGTGTCAAATTCTATGATGGCCTTGCGGTAAGCGGAAAGAAAAGAAACAACGAATTTGAAATCACTACTTCAAAAGGAAAGATTTTTACAGCAAAAAAATTGGTGTTTGCTACAGGAATTAAAGACCTAATGCCAGATATAAAAGGCTTTGCAGAATGTTGGGGAATTTCGGTAGTGCATTGTCCCTATTGCCACGGTTACGAAATAAGAAACAAGAAAACTGCTATAATTGCCAATGGAGAAATAGCGTTTCACCTTGCATCTTTAGTGAACAATTTAACCAAACAAATCACAATCATTACTTCTGCAGCAAAAAACTTTGAAGAAAACCAATTCGAAAAGTTAAGGCAGCATAACATCACAATCATTGAAAAGGAAATTGCTGCAATCGAACACCAAAACGGACAATTGGAAAAGATTGTTTTCAAGGATGGCAGTACGGAACACTTTGAATGTGCATACGCCGCTGTGCCATTTGAGCAAAACGATAGCATGGCCAAAGAGCTGGGCTGTAAACTTACGGAGCACGGACACATTGAATTGGACTCTATGCAAAAAACTACAGAAGAAGGCATTTTTGCCTGTGGCGACAATACTTCCATGATGCGTTCCGTTGCAACTGCGGTTTATGGTGGAAACTTAACAGGAGCGATAATAAACAAAGAACTTACACAAGAAAATTTTTAATAGCGTAGTAGTGTTTAAAACAAACGTAAAATCAATAACCCACTCAATGAAACCCTGCAATTACTGCCAAGCGAATACCTACCACCCAAAATCAGTAACCAAAACAATAACAACATTCCAGTAGAAAGATATAATGAGCATATTTTCTTATCATCTAATTAAACTACCATTATTTGCTGCGTTAAAGGGGATGTTTTCCAGTCCTATAAAAAAGGGCACCAAAGGTCTGATTCATTCGGAATTCATGACCACAATGACTTTGGGATCTCCCATTTTTTCTCCTTCAAGAATCTTATTGGGTCAAGTAGCGGTTTTTATGCAATGGGAAGATGAAAATGCCCTTGACGCGTATTTGAAGCAAAACGGTTTTGGAAGCGTTCTAGCGAAAGGTTGGCACCTGCGATTGTCTTTTTTGAGAGTGTGGGGCAGTTTTAGTGGATTTAAAATACCAAACCTTAAAGCCGAATTAAACAGTCCAGATGCTCCAGTAGTTGCGGTAACTATAGCAAGAATGAAACCTTTTGCGGTCCCAAGATTTATCAAATGGGGGATGCCCGTAGAAAAATTGGTAAGAGACCATCCAGGAACAACACTTTCATTGGCTTCAGTAAAGTTTCCAAATACCATTTCCACTTTTTCAATATGGAAAACAGAAAAGGAAATGACAGCCATGGTTCACGGACATAGTACTATTGAAAAACCTAAAAGACACGCGGATGCCATGAGCGAAAGGGAACGGAAAGATTTTCACTTTCAGTTTACAACCTTAAGGTTTAAACCTATTGCCGAATATGGCAGTTGGCAAGGGCAATCGCATTTTATACCTAAAACCAAAGTTTGATGTTATCATGGGAACAGCGATTAAAAAACAAAACCTTCAAGACTGGATTACCCAACAATGGGTTATTCTTTTTGGAAAGAAAATTGACAAAAGGGAGCAGAAATGGCTTTTAGGTCCCTTTGGGGAATTAAATGGTATTGGATCAAAATTTATTAAGCAATTAGCAGCTAAAGAGCATTTAACCATTGATACAGATAGCAAAGGCAAAGGGTTAATTCAATCCATACACCAACTGAATCTGCCTGCAAAGAAGTTAGAAGTATTATCTGAACATGTAATTGACTTTTATCAAAACACGGCTGACTACCAACTTAAGTTGAAGGTAAATTGGAATCCATTTTTTAAAATATTTGGCGTATTGCTTACCGTCATATTCAGTAAAAGAATAGAACAATTAAATATCCCGAATAGAAGCATAGAAAGCGCTGAAACCCTAACAAGTGATTTAATCCACTTAGTGGATCCTAAAACGAATCAGGTTAAACGTACCATTTGGTTCAGGGCATTTCAAGAAACAGGACAAGTGGTTTATTCAGGTGTTTATGAAACTTGCGCCATTCCATCGGGCAGAACTTGTATAAAAGCAATTTTCCCATTGCCCAATGGCAGTGCAACTGTTATTCTTATTCCCACCGTTGGAAAAAATGGGGAGCTTATCTTAGAATCGGCAGGAAACCGTTTTGGTGATAGTGGGTTCTATTTTTTGCTAAAAGATTCCAAAGAACAATTATGGGCCAAGTATATTAAATCTTTTAAAGACAAGCTAGTGGTAAGAAGTGAAAATGAAAATATAACCGCTACACAGACTTTGACTTTATGGAACTTGAGGGTCTTAAAGTTTGAATATGAAATAAAAAAACATACCCTACCAAGATCCGAGAAAGAAAAGAAGTTAATCGCTCTTACTTTTGGGATTTTAAATTTGGGATTAGGAATGTACTTTCATCGAGAAAACCCTTCGTAAACACAAACTGTTAAAAGGATTTTAATATATTTGGGATTCTCCCCTGATTAATTTGTTCCCGATGCGGATTTCCGTAGGGGGATGGATTTTTTATTGTTGTATTTTTAAAACCCAACCCAACAATCACCAATGACCAGATACGATTTTGACCATTTGTTCGCTGATGAAAAGCTGTTGTATGTGGAAAACCATTGTCCCAAAGTGGCCGATTTTATCACTTGGACGTCCCCCACAAAAAGTATTACCGTTTATGCAGTAGAAAATTTTTATGCCGAACTGATATTTGATTTAACCGAACGCAGGATAGAAGCCATTATTCCATTTGATACGGTGGACTATCTGGACAAATACCGCAGTTTTATGGCCAAAGTGGAAGGCCAAATTAGAGGCCTGATAAATGACCCTAACCCTTTTGATAATTTATAAACCTATGGAAGCAACCCAATTAATAGAAAACCTCGCCCAAACGGAAATCTTAAAAACCAACCTACAGCAAATTCTGGATGCCTATAAAAAATTGGACTATCATCTATTGAATGATATGCTGGATGACAATTGCCTATATCAGGATATGCGGAAAACCTCCTTTATATTGGAACAGAAAAGAATCTTTGATTCGCTACGGAAAAAGGGGGATACCAAGATGTTACTTTCCACAAACATCTGTACTGGCTGCCTTAAAAATTCACCTTTATTTGTGCTTACAGGGAATCATTCCGGGTTTAAGCACGGTCTCTATTTTGAGTTTACAGGCGATGTGATTACCGATATTTTTAGGGGTTCGGAACAGTCGGATTCGATGGAGGGGGGATGCCGTTTTAATAATGACTTTCGACTATTGTATTATATAAAGCAACATAAAAGTATTGTTTATATTTGAAATTTTTTCTGATATATTCTATCCTACATTTTGTAACATTATTGAATGAATTTAACCAACCACCAAGCAAAATACTTTGCCTACGAATTAAGTAAAAAATGTAAATCCGATAGTTCTGAGAAATTTGGAGCGACTTTAATGGATGCTAAAGTGGATTTAAATCCCCATCAAATAGAAGCAGCATTATTTGCATTTAAATCACCTTTAAGTCAAGGGGCAATATTGGCCGATGAGGTCGGCTTAGGTAAAACCATTGAAGCCGGAATTCTTCTTTCCCAGAAATGGGCTGAGGGATCGAGAAGAATTTTAATAATTTGTCCATCTAGTCTACGTAAACAATGGATGCAGGAGCTTGCGGATAAGTTCTACCTTCCTTCCGAAGTTGTAGAATCTAAAAATTTCAATAAAAAATTAAAGGCTGGCAGCAAAAATCCATTTGACGATAAAAATAATATTCAAATCTGTTCCTATCATTTTGCCAGAAATAAAGCGGATTATTTACAGCTAGTATCTTGGGACTTGATTGTTGTTGACGAAGCTCATTATCTGCGTAATGTATATAGAGGGAGCAACAGAATTGCCAATGAAATTCGAGAAGCAATTTTACCCTATAAAAAGGTGCTTTTAACTGCCACACCACTTCAAAATAAAATTGAAGAATTGTACGGTTTGGTGAGCTTTATTGATAATTCTGTGTTTGGCGATTTAAAATCATTTAAAAGACAATATTTACGTACTGAAGGAGGAATTGATTTTGAAGACTTAAGAGCAAGAGTGCAACAGGTTTGCCACCGTACATTGAGACGGCAGGTAGCTGAATATATCAATTACAAACAACGTATTCCTATTACCGAAACTTTTATACCATCACCAAAGGAACAGGAGCTATACGAACAAGTAACAGAATATTTACAGAGGGATACAAATTTTGCGCTACCTCCGGCACAAAAGCATCTAATGACTTCTGTTCTTCGAAAATTATTGGCATCCTCATCTTATGCTATTTCTGGCACATTAGAAAGCCTTATTCGTCGTTTGAAAAGAATGATTGAGGGCAAAGAAATTGTCATTGATGATTTTGTTGATGAAATAGATGAAGATTATGAACTCTATGATGAGGAATTGGAGGAATGGGATGAAAATTTTGAAGGTAAAGAAGATGAGTTAACAAAAGAAGACATACTTAATATTCAAAATGAAATTTCCGATCTAGAGGGCTTTTTAATGCTTGCTCAATCCATACAACACAATGTTAAGGGTGAAAAGCTAAAAGTTGCTTTAAATAAAGGCTTTATAAAGCTTGCCGAATTAGGAGCCCAACAGAAAGCGATTATTTTTACCGAATCAGTAAGGACTCAGAAATATCTTTTTGAAGTGCTACAACAGACCGAATATAAAGATAAAATTCTTCTTTTTAATGGAAGTAACAATGATGAAAAGTCTAAGGAAGTATATAATAATTGGGTTAACGATAAAAAAAATAGGGGAAAAGTAACTGGATCTCGAACTGTCGATATTCGCGCATCCATTGTGGATACTTTTAAAGATGCAAATCATCAAATTATGATAGCCACTGAGGCAGCCGCAGAAGGGATCAATTTACAGTTCTGTTCTATGGTGGTAAATTATGATTTACCTTGGAATCCTCAAAGAATTGAACAACGTATAGGACGTTGCCATCGATATGGCCAAGAATATGATGTGGTCGTAATTAACTTCCTAAACGCTAATAATGAAACCGATCAGCGGGTATTCCAGCTATTAGAGCAAAAGTTTCATTTGTTCAGCGGGGTTTTTGGAGCATCAGATGAAGTGTTGGGAAGCATTACCAACGGAGTGGATTTTGAAAAACGATTGACTGAGATATATAAACAGTGCCGTACCAAGGAAGAAATTTCCAAAGCCTTTGATAAACTTCAAGAAGAATTTAAAGATCGAATTGATGATAAAGTTAAAAGAACACAAGAAAAGTTATTTGAGAATTTTGATGCTGAGGTGGTTCAAAAATTAAAAACCACTGAGAATGATATTAAAATATATATTTCTAAATATGAGCAATGGTTGTGGAAAATTACAAAGTACTTATTAGAAGGTAAAGCCCAGTTTAATGATAAAAATTTAAGTTTCCATTTGTCCGATGGCAGTGAAAAGGCGCATTGGTCCTTTAAAAATGTGGTTATAAAGGAAGGAATTTATTCTCTTGATAAAAAACGGGAGGATGCCATACATTATCGTTTGGGACATACCTTGGCACAAAGCCTTATAGAAGAAGGTAAACAACTATATACTCCTACTGCTAAAATTAATTTTAATTATACTTCAAGCAATCTTAAGTATGGAGAGCTGGATAAATTAAAAGCCAAAAGTGGTCTCTTGAGAGTTGTTAATTTATCAATGCAAAGCGATGCCGAGGATTTAGATTTAATTGTATTTGCGGGTATTACGAATGCCAATGAAGTTCTTAAGGACGGAATATGTCAATTCTTGCTCACTTTGCCCAGCACTCTTGAAGATGAGCTTCTTAAAATTGAAAATAAAAAAATTGAGAAACATTATTTAATTCAAAAGCAAAAACATATCGATTTTGTAAAGCGAACGGATACCGATTTGCTTAAAAATGAAATCCAGAAGTTCGAGAAATGGGCAAATGATCGAATCACGGGCAGCGAACAAGAATTAAAAGAAGTTAAGAAGAAAATATTAGAACTTGAACGTACTACGCGAGTGGATGGAATTAATGCAGACGATTTGTTGGAGATTCAAAAGAAGATTCGAAAACAGGATCGTAAGAAATCAAGGCTTCGGCGAGAGATCTTTGATGTGGAAGACCAGATTCTAGAGGAACGCGATACAATGATTGATGAAGCTGAAAGTAAATTAAATAGAAAAACAACTGAACAAGAAATTTTCACTATTAAGTGGGAACTAATATAAAACTATGACCAATTACAACAAACTACAACAAGTACTTACCGAATTATTTCAATTGGATAAAGCCGAACTGGATTTTGGGATTTATCGCATAATGAACCAAAAACGCGATGATGTTCTCGATTTTCTGGAAATCAAATTACCAAAAGAAGTAAGAGCAATTCTTGAAAGCAAACAAGAAGGGGACACGACCGCATTAAAGAAAAACCTGGATGAAGCCATAAAAATGGCCAAGGAATTTGGGTTGGATCCTGATACAACTCCAAAGGTGCAAGAAGCACGGGCACTTTATGAAAGTGCGGGAAGCATTACCGCTTTGGAGCAAGAAGTGTTCTCTCATCTGGCAAGTTTCTTTAAACGCTATTATCAAGATGGGGACTTCATTTCATTACGCCGATATAAGAAGGATGTGTATGCCATACCCTATGAAGGTGAAGAAGTAAAACTTCATTGGGCAAACCACGATCAATATTACATTAAGACAAGCGAGAATTTAAAAAATTACGCCTTTAAAATTGATGGCGATAAAACCATAAGGTTTACACTAAAAGAAGCTACTACCGAGCAAAACAATAACAAGATTCAGAAAGATCAGGAACGCCGTTTTGCGTTATATGAAGAAGAGCCTATCACAGTCGAAGGCGATACGTTGCATTTAAATTTCACTTATGAACCCCACAAAAAAACGGTAAAACAGGATAAACTTCTTGAAGATGCCGTTTCTGTGCTCACGTCTAAAGTACCAGGAAACTTTGCCAAAATATTTTCATTGGCACCTACTGAGAAGAACAAGAAAAGAACCTTGCTCGAGAAGCATCTTAACGACTTCAGTGCACGAAATACGTTTGACTATTTTATACACAAAGATCTGGGCGGTTTCCTTTCGCGGGAATTGGATTTTTATATAAAAAATGAAGTCTTGTTTATTGACGATATCAATACAGAAAATGAACAAGCCTTTAATACCCAACTTTCCAAAATACGCGCGCTTAAACAAGTGGCTCAAAAGATCATTACATTTTTAGCGCAGATAGAAAATTTTCAAAAGAAATTATGGCTCAAAAGGAAGTTTGTAATAAGCTGTGATTACTGTATAACATTGGACAGGATTCCTGAAAAATATTACGCTGAGATTGTTAAAAATAAAGAGCAACTTGAGGAATGGAAGTCTTTGTTTAATGTAACCATCAAAAATGAAACTGGATTAAAAGAAGATCTTTTTTTGGTTTTGGATACAAAATTCTTTTCACTGGATTTTAAAGATAATTTATTGGCTGAGTTTGATGATTTAGATAGTCAAACAAATGGGTTGTTGATTAATTCTGAAAATTTTCAGGCGTTAAATCAATTATATAAAAAATATTCTACCACAATTAATGGGATATATATAGACCCTCCTTATAATACGGATTCAATGGAGATTGTTTATAAAAATGGTTATAAAGACAGTTCTTGGTGCTCTCTGATGTCTGACAGAATTATTGGAGGGAAAAGATTATTGGAGAAAAATGGAATAGCCTGTATCACAATTGATGAATGCGAAGTAGATAATCTTTCAATGATTATGAAGCAATCACTTTTAGGTTATTCTATTAGACCTGTAATTATTGAGTATAACCATCGAGGGCGCGTTAAGAGTAATTTCGCAATCACTCACGAATATGGGCTATGGGCTATTCCAAAAAATGAAGATTTAATTACTAGAAAAAAAGATATTTCTGATGATATACGAAGGAATCTTAGAAGAACCGGAACGGATTCATTAAGAACAGATTCACCTAGTCAGTTCTATGGTATTGAAGTAAATAAACATACACTTGAAATTGTTGATGTTCATTTAGCCCTTGAAGTGGATGAAGAAATTCCCATTAATACCAATCCAGATACGGTTGTAATTTATCCAATTGATGATGACGGAATTGAAAGAAGATGGTATTATGGCAGAGAACGAGTAGAAAAGGAGGGAAAAAATATTGCTAATGGTAGTGTATATGCTAAAATTATTAAAACGAATTATCATATTCATTATCATCAAAAAGGTAAACCCAAAATGCGAAAATCGGTTTGGGTCGGTCCAAAAATGGATGCCAGTACATATGGAACGGAGTTGTTAAATGACATATTTGGAATGGGTAAAAGAGATTTTTCATTTCCTAAAAGTATTTATGCTGTAGAGGAATCTTTACAGAGTCTATCTTCAGATATAAATGCAATTTATTTAGATTATTTTTCTGGCTCAGGAACTACCGGACACGCAACTCTTAAGATAAATAGAGATGATAATGGTAATCGTAAATACATTCTTGTTGAAATGGGCGAATATTTTAATTCGGTTACCAAACCTAGAATTCAAAAAGTGATTTATACTGATAATTGGAAAAACGGCAAGCCACAAGATAAAAGGGGAATAAGCCAAATGTTCAAGTATTTTAATCTTGAAAATTATGAAGATGCACTAAACAATCTTCAACTTAAGCCCAATAATAAACAACAACAAATCTTGTCAACGAATGCAGATGTGCAAGAAGAATATCTATTACAATATATGCTGGATGTAGAAAGCCGGGAGCACTTAATGAATGTTGGAGCGTTTAAAAATCCTTTCGATTATAAATTGAAAGTAACAGAAAATAATGAATTGATTCCTACCACTGTAGATTTGGTTGAGACCTTTAATTATTTGATAGGTCTGAACGTTAAACGCATTCAGCGTACCGGGGCATTTAAAACTGTGGAAGGGATAACCAATTCTGGAGATAAAGTACTTGTAATCTGGCGCAATCTTGAAGAAAGCGACAATGAAGACCTGAATAAGTTTGTAAAGAAAATGGATTACAACCTGAGGGATGGAGAGTTTGACACCATCTATGTAAATGGCGATAATAACTTGGCCAATCTTAAAAAGGAGGAAGAAACTTGGAAAGTGTTACTACTTGAAGAAGTGTTTTTCAAAGAAATGTTTGATGTTAAAGACGTATAAATGGCAGCTTTTCACAATAAAATAGTATTGGGTAAATACCTGCTTTCTCAATTTGGAGCTCTTGATTTTAAAAAATTAGCAGAGTTTCTGAAGGATTCACATTTAGAAGGATATACCGAGGAAGGAAATACAAAATATCTGGCGACACTTCTAAATCGACTTTTCGATAATGATAGGTTGAGTAAGGAAATGCTTCAGGAATATGACGAGAATATTGTTCGTCACACCAATGAAATCTCACATCATCGGGTAGAACAAATTAAATGGAAATATTTTCAATATTTATCACTGGTTTTTACAGAAATATATTTAGAGAAATATTTTAGTAATCCCACCAATTTATTGGCAGAGCTCAATCAATTTGTAGAGCGCTTTAATGATCCGTTTGATGTGGATTATAAAAAGCTAAATCCTGATGAATTTAGTGTTTCGCCTTTTGAGAAATCCGATCTAAATAAAATAGCATTATGGAATGCCACTGGTAGTGGAAAGACCTTATTGATGCATATCCATATTAAGCAGTACCTTCATTATGCCGAAAAGTATAATCAGCACGACCATAACAAGGTATTACTTATTACCCCAAATGAAGGTTTATCCATTCAACATTTAGAAGAATTTAAGCTTTCAAATATTGATGCAGGAATGTTTTCCAAAGAAATGTCTGGAATGTTTTCAGGTTCAGAAGTTGAAGTTATTGAAATTACAAAACTGTCAGAAAGCCCAAGTGATAAAGGGGGTTCTGTTCATATAGATGCTTTTGAAACCAATAATTTAGTTTTAATAGACGAAGGGCACCGTGGAGCAGGTGGAGAAAAGTGGAAAGATTACCGAGATCAATTAAGTGAAACAGGATTTGCTTTCGAATATTCTGCAACCTTTGGGCAATCTATTAATTCGGTCACTGCAAAGAAGAAAAAAGACTTAGAGCAAGAATATTCCAAGTCTATCATTTTTGACTATTCCTATAAATTCTTTTACGAAGATGGCTACGGAAAGGAATATAAGATATTGAACTTGAACGATGACAGTAATGAAGTTTTTGTTAGAAAATACCTTACGGCGAATTTATTATCGTTCTACCAACAGACGCTTATCTACATAGAGAACAAAAAATTGTCTGAGGCGTTCTTACTAGAAAAACCGCTATGGGTATTCGTTGGAGGTAGCGTAAATGCGGTGAGGAAAGTTGGAGGTAAGGATACTTCAGATGTGCTTCAAATTATTACTTTCTTAACCCATTTTATAAAAAACAGAACTCAAGCCGCAAATGATATCGCTGATATACTTGGAGATCGTGCAGGGCTTAATGACGAAAAAGGAAATTCTATTTTTTACAACAGTTTTAGTTATATAAATGAATCTGCATACGATGCCGATGCCATCTACACAGATATTTGTAAACGAGTTTTTAATAGTGAAGTACTAGGTGCAAATCTTTATTTAGACAACCTAAAAGGGGCTGACGGCGAATTGGGGTTACGTGTTGGAGAAAGTCACTATTTCGGAGTTATAAACGTTGGAGACGAAGTCAAACTTCATAAGTTGGCAATGGAGAATGAGGTAATGGGAAATGACCGTGAATTTACCACTTCTCTTTTTCAGGATATAAATGAAACTGATTCTCAAACCAACTTATTGATTGGTTCTAAGAAATTTACGGAAGGATGGTCCAGTTGGCGAGTGAGTTCAATGGGCTTAATGAATATTGGACGTAGTGAAGGATCCCAGATTATACAGTTATTCGGTCGTGGGGTGCGATTAAAAGGATATAACTTTAGCCTCAAGCGTTCCAGCGGGTTAGATGAGTATCAACAACCAGAAAAGCTACGAGAAAAGCGGAAGCTATTACTCCCAATGGAGACGCTTGGTATTTTTGGCGTTAGGGCAGATTATATGCAGAAGTTTAAGGAGTTCTTGGAAGAAGAAGGGCTTCCTGCCAATGATAGCAACTGGATAACAGTAACTGTGCCGACAAAAACGAATGGAGACTTTTTAAAACATGATTTAAAAGTCCTTCAAGTAAAGGAAGGTGAAAACTTTAAGGATAAGATCAATTTAGAGTTAGGTCTTTCCTCTCTGATTTATGATAATAGTAAAATTGATTTGGATTGGTATCCGAAAATCCAAGTACTAAGTACTGCATCTCAAGGGGCGTTATCCATTTCCAACAAAAATCAAGGCTATCTTTCTGAAACGCACTTAGCATTCTTAGATTGGAGCAAAGTTTTCTTTGAAATTCAGCGCTACAAGTTTGAAAAACATTGGTATAACCTATCCTTGAGTCAAGAAGTTTTAAAACAGATTATTTACTCGAGAGACTGGTATAATTTATTTATTCCACAAGCCGAATTGGAAATGAAATCTTTTTCGCAAACATTAATTTGGGAGGAATTGGTTATTTCATTACTTAGAAAATATGTGGAGAAATTCTATACCTATCATAAAAATCTGTTTAATTCTGAACATATTGAAACACGAATTCTAGGTAGCGCAGATGATAATTTAGTTTACGAGTATGAAGTAAAGCTGAACACTGAAAAAAGTCTTGAAACGGTTCAAACAAATTTGGATAGTTTATTAGAGAAAATCGCAACCGGAAATAATGAAGACTCATTTCAATTAGGGTCTCAATTTGTAGCTTTTAATAATGAACAACATTTGTATAATCCGCTTCTTTATATTAGCGCAGACGCTTACAAAAATGCGGTTTCAATAGCACCTGTTCCACTAGATGAATCCGAGAAAATGTTTATGGATGATTTGATTGCTTATTATAAAAGCCATCAAGATCAGTTTAAAGACAAAAAACTCTTTCTCCTAAGGAATCAGAGTAAAAAGGGAATTGGATTTTTCGTAGATACAAATAATTTCTACCCAGATTTTATTCTATGGGTTTTAGATGGCAATAAACAACATATAGCATTTATCGATCCAAAAGGAATTCGAAATTCAAAAGGACTAAGTGATGCCAAAATCCAGTTTCACAAACTGGTTAAAGATAAGATTCAACCCCAAATAGCATCTGAAAATGTAGAGTTGAGCTCCTTTATTATTAGTAATACCAAATACTTTGAATTAAACTGGAAGGAGGATACTAGCATTGAGGAATTTCACAAGAACAATGTTTATTTCCAATATGAGGATAAGGAGACTTATATAGGGAATATTATAAATAAAATGTAAAATGAAATACAACCCACGCTATAATTTAAAACATTTATCAGTTCGAATACCTTGGCACGATAATGCGTGGAATGGTAGTATTTGTAGTAATCCCAAAGCCAATGGAGCTTGTCTCATTTTAAAAAATTGTGCTATAAATAGGAATGACGATCAAGAACAAGAATTGGCAGGTCAATTTCTTAACGATTTACCTGAAGATAAATACCCTGTTTGTGTTGGAGAACGTGCTACTTTTATGGCGCAATTTCCAATATATAAAACACTTACACATCCGTATGCACAAAGCTCTCCTAGTACACACGGCCATTTAAAACCAACACGAGTACAGTTTCCAACTTTTGCCGCTGCGGCAGTTCCTTATCATTGGATGCTTAAGCAAAACGTAGAAGATAAAACAATTGTGTACGCATTAAATTATGATGATGCTAGAGAGCCTATTTTAGATTGGGCAAGTAAAGGCAACGATAATTGGGTTCAAGAAATAAACAATCAAAAAGCCCTGCTCAATTGTTTCTTTGAACATTTGAAGGAGGAAAGCTCCTTAGTATTCTTTTATGCTAAACAAGTACCTTTTGTGGAGTCATCTGGAAGGGTTTTAGCAGGAGTGGGTAAGATTAATAAAATTATTCCTTCCGAAGCTTATGAAGGAAGTAATAAGCGTTTTGGCGCTGCCTATTGGGAGCATATGATATTACATTCCATTCGCCAAGACAATAAAAATGGCTTCCTATTGCCCTACCATCATGCATTAGAGTATCAGCAAGATCATCCAGATTTTGATGTGGCAGATTTAGCTGTAGTGGTTCCTAAAGATAAGCAGTTTGAATTCTCTTATGGTACGGAACACGTAAGTAATGATAGTGCTATACGTGTACTTTTTGACTGTCTTAAATCATTAGAAAAAGCAAAAGAATTAGAAATTGGAACTAATCATCAACATAGTATACAATGGATTCATAATGAAATAGCTCAACTTGAAAAATTAAGAGGTTCATATCCAGGAATGGGAGCAGCCTTATTTGCTTTTGGTATTGATAAAGGTCATTTTGTAGCCGCGCAAATTACTAATGCTTTAGAAAATGAAAAAGATAATGCGTGGTTACTGTTTGAAAAAGCCATAGAAAACCCAGAAGGTATCTTAACGGCTGACGTAGCTTCGTTAATTGGCTTTAATTCAAAAAAAATATACCAGCGTTTAAAGAATAAAGCAATACCTACAAGAATTCAGCTACTCCATTTATTAAGTCGATTTGATGTAACGATTGACCAAGCTAAAGCACTTTTTGTAGTTGAAGAAAGAGAACAATTAGGTATTCAAAGAGATGATAAAGACTATTTGAACAATCCGTATTTAATCTACGAAGATTTAAGACATACCAAAATACCAGTAGCATTAAGCACCATCGATTTAGGAATGTATCTTAAAAGCCCTTCTAGCGATTTATTCCCAAACAACCTTTTGTATTCAGACCCTTTCGAGATGTCTCGTATTAGAGCCATAACCATACAGCAATTAGAATGGGCCACTTTACAAGGCCATACCCTATTACCTCGAAAAGAAATCATCAAGCAAATAAGAGAATTATCTATTACACCAAAATGCCCTATTAATAGTGATTATTTTGAATTGGCAGAAGAACATTTTGAAAGGAGTATTGTATTGGAAGAAATGCATAACGGCGAAAGAGCTTATCAATTAGAGCGTTTAGCTAAAGCAAAACTCATAATTAGCCAGAAAATAGGTGACAGAATAGAGGGTAAAAGATTGCATTTACAGGCCAATTGGAGAGGGTGGTTGGATGAAGCGCTGAATCCATTTACAGAAGGCGAACCCGACCAACAGGAATTAAAAGCAAGAACAGAAAAAGCAGTCGCTTTAAAAGAAATAACAGAGAGTAGGTTTTCGGTGTTGATTGGTCCTGCTGGTACTGGTAAAACTACACTTTTAACTATACTTGCAGGTCAAGAAGAAGTGGAAAATAATGGTGTATTATTATTAGCACCTACAGGCAAAGCTAGAGTACGAATGGAAGAAGTAGCGAAAAATCTGCAAGTTACTTCTAAAACAATAGCACAATTCCTTTCTGGTTACGATCGATATAATGGAGACATTCAACAATATGTGTTTTCCAATCAACATTGCGAAGGACTTTATGAAACGGTTATTTTAGATGAAGCTTCTATGTTAACCGAAGAAATGTTAGCCACAACATTAGAATGTCTAGAAGGTGTAAAACGGTTTATTTTAGTTGGCGACCACAGACAATTACCACCTATTGGAGCAGGAAGACCTTTTGTAGATATCATTCATCATTTAAAACCAGATGGTATTGATACGGCATTTCCGCGAGTTGGAAAAGGGTATGCAGAATTAACTATTAAAAGACGTCAAGGTGGCTCAAAACGTGAAGATTTACAATTAGCAGAATGGTTTAGTGGTGAAGCATTAGAACCTGGAGCAGATAGCATAATCAATCAAATCCTCACAAAACCGAATTCTAAATATTTAAGGGTAGAACATTGGGAAAACGAAGATGCATTTAATACAATATTTGAGAAAGTATTAGTTGAAGAATTAGATTTAAAATCAATAGAAGATGTTAAAACATTTAATGAGTCTTTAGGCTCTGGCGATGGAAGATATTTTAATTTCAAAGAAGCAGCTAAAAAAGCCGAAGCTTGGCAAATATTATCACCTATAAGAGAAAAGGTATTTGGTGTAAGAGCTATCAATCGTAAAATTCATAAACTATTTAGAGAAGATAAGGTTGAATATGCAAGAGGTAAATATGGCAAAATCCCTTCTCCAATTGGTTTAGAGGAAATAGTATATGGTGATAAAGTAATCAACCTTTTTAATTCCAGAAAAAACCAAAAGGATGTATGGCCCAATGAAGACGCATTAAACTATATAGCTAATGGAGAAATAGGAATGGTCATCGGGCAATTCAAGACGTCTAAAATGAAGTTTAAAGGAAAGCCCAAAAACACCGAAATTGAATTTACATCTCAAAAAGGATATAAATACTCATTCAAGTCTTGGGAGTTCGCAGAAGAAGCTAATAATCCGTTAGAATTAGCCTATGCTTTAACCGTTCACAAAGCTCAAGGAAGTGAGTTTGGTAAGGTGTTTTTAGTAATTCCAAACCCTTGTTTCCTATTGTCAAGAGAAATGCTGTATACATCTTTAACAAGGCAAAAAGATAAAGTGATTCTATTGTTTCAAGGAAATGTATTTGCTATAAAAGAATTGGCATCTCCACTAAAGTCAGATACTTTAAGACGCATTACAAACCTATTTAATAAGCCAGAATTGGTGGAGGTTGAAGGTAATTATTTAGAAAAGAATTTAATCCACCAAGCTAGCGATGGTAAAATGTTACGCTCTAAAAGTGAACTATTGATTTATCAAAGATTATTGGATAAAAACCTATTGCCTCTCTACGAAAAGAAATTGACCATAAAAGAAGTTGAAAAGTTGCCTGATTTCACAATCGAAAACGAAGATTCGAGTGAAGTATATTATTGGGAACATTGCGGAATGCTATTCGATGAAGAATACAAACAACGTTGGGAAGAAAAATACCAATGGTACAAAGACAATGATGTTCTAAGAGCTGAAGATGGGGGTGGGAAAAATGGAACACTAATAGTATCTGAAGACAGACCGATAAAAATGGAAGATGGTAGCATTAGAGGGGCATTTTCTGTAAAAGAAATAGATGAAATAATTAAAAAAGTGTTTAATCGGTAACCAAATATGAAGATTAAAAACATCCAACAGTATAGAACCTTATATAAAACAGTAATCAGAGATTTGCCCTCTCGTGATGAAAATTTTATCGGGAATTATTTAATTGATGAAAGCTCAAATAAAAAGAAGTTTGGGTGGTTTGAAATCTATCACGGAGACAAAGAAGGTTATGGTAAAGCGGAAGCTGGTATAGAAAACTTTTTACAAAGTTTTTTAGATATGGCGAAAGATGGGCAAGCAGTTTATGAGTTTTTACAAAATGCCGTAGATGCCCAAAGCTCACATTTTACAATGATTTGGGATAGAGACCCAATAGATGGAAATTACTATTTGTTGGTGGCTAATAATGGCGAAATGTTTGATGGTGATAGTATCCGCTCTATTTTAAATGTAGGTTCTTCTACCAAAACAGCAGACAGCGAGACAATAGGAAAATTCGGTATTGGGTTTAAATTAGCACACAGGTTAGTAGGTAAGGATAACGGGTTACAAGAATTGATAAATGAAAATTCGGGGCCTATATTATTTAGTTGGAAGAACTATGAAATTGAAAATATTGCAAATGCCGAAAATCTCGAACCAACAGAAATAGATTATAATTTAAATGAAAAAGGCAATCTCAATATCCTAGATAATAATCCTTGGTTGTTTAAAATTTTAATTACTTGTTTCCCTTGCTTACCGGAAAATAATAGTATTCAAGAATTTCCAATAATGGCCAATGGTAATTTGGCAGAAATAAATCCATTTGACAAAGTGGAATATGAAGTTTTGTCAAGATGGATAAAAAAGTATCAACATATATTAAACAAGGACACTTACAACGAAGGCGCTTTATTTTTTATAAAACTTGGCTCTGGAAAAGAATCAGAATTAGATGAAATCAATTTAAAAGAAGGTGTTAAGTTTTCATTAGCAATACTGAAAGAAACAGCAGATTTAGAGGCTGATAAAACACAAAACCTATTACAAACAGTACAGCTAAAAAATGAAGAGCCTATTACGTATCCAGAATTAGAATATGTAAAATTTACGGTGGATAAAAATTATGAAAAAGATACTTATGCATACATCCGTTTTGGTAAATCAACTTATGAAGATTTATTACCTGAACAAAAAAACAGGCTAAAAGAAGAAGCAAATATCGAAGTCCTTTTTGGTTTTAGAAAACATAATCAAATTGAGAATTATTTTAAAGGAGCACCAAACCTATATTTATATTTTCCCTTATCAGAAGAAGTGCATAATTTTAATTATGTATTACATTCTAATGCCTTTTATAAAGGAAGTTCAAGAACATTTTTACATAAAGGAAGCGGAGAAGATGGAGGAATTAACGAAAGGTTGTTAAAAATAATTGTTGATAAAATAGATGAAGAATTAGAAAGACTTTCAAATTCGACGATAGAAACAGAAAGACAATTGTTCTTACATTTTTATGCTGCCTTATTAACTTCTAACAAAAGTGCCAATGAAGATAGATTATGGATAGAAACCCCATATATTAATCCGGTAAATGAGTTGCTTAAAAAATATATTCCAGTTAAGGTCTCTTTAAATTCTGATGAATTTATTACAACTTCACATCCAGAAGAAGTATTTATTAAAAAGACAAAGATAGAAATAGACCCAACTTCTTGGGGTATTGAGAATGTTAATTGGTTTTATTGGAGTGATGATAATATAAAATGTCTGATTGGAGGTTATAATAAATTAGACATTGAAGATTTTGATGTTTACAGTCTATTATCTTTTGATGATAAAATAAGTGAACTAGTGAATCTATGGTTAAGTAAAGATATCCAGAATATAGAGTTAATCCTTTCTGAACTTAAGTTAATTGATGAGAAAAATGTGTCAGAAACTATATTTAAAAACAACTTATTTAACTTGAACATCATTGATTTTAGCACTAACGATTTCAATGAAATTCTTTCTATTAATGAGTTTCAAGAAAAAGAGATAGAAGGATATTTTATACTTTATAATAAACTGAACGATATTAAAGATTTACTTTATAAGTTAGGTTTAAAACTTACAATTAAAAATTTTGAGGTTTATAATTTTCCAGAAAAGTACTTTAGGCTTTTCAATAATGAATCCCAAGTTAAAAACTATAATATACTAACCAATTTATTTAGCGGTGTTGTTAGTGATGATGCTTTAAATCTTTTAACCTTCAATGAAAAGCATAGAGTTTACGAAGCATTTAGGACCTTAAATGATAGGCCAGGTGATAGAATGAAGGATTTGAAATTGTTTAAGAACAACAATAATAATCCTGTTCGTTTTAAAAATCTGTATTCCGATTCTCAAAAGGATTGGTTGGTTAAGTTTTGTATTAATAATTCTGAAAATAATGCAGCTTATAAGAATTATCTTTTAAACAAAGAGGAGGATATTTATGAAGGTATAATTGTTCCATTTTGGGATGAAATTTTAAATTATATCGCAAAAAATAAGGAGGAAGTTAAAGGCGTTTTAGAGGATATAATTAGTTTATATGAACAAAGTACTTGGATCCAAAAAGGAGCTAATCAGCTTGATGATTCTAATTTAATTATTTTCAAAGATGAGGTTATAGAAGCAGCAAGTATATATTTTAATGAGAGGCTATATACTTTATCGGATGAGGATTATCAAAATATCCAAGATACAGTATTAAAACACTACAACACTCATATTCCCGATAGTTATATATTGCCATATATAGATAAGGAGCCATTCTCTTATGTGTCTGTAACTATTAATCCTAATTTGGAAGATAGTACCTTAAACAAGACAGATTTACACAATTTATTGTTGTTTTCCAAAGTATGTAATATCGATTTCTTTTCTAATAATTGTGTAACTGAAAAAGATGGTAAGTATTATATCGACCCAGCAAATAAAAAACAACAAATTTCAACTTCAAAGGCCGTAATAATAAAATATGTAGAATCGTATTACCCAGATGATTTTGAGCTTATCTCTGATGATTTTTTAATGTTCAAGTCCAGTATTGAATTATCAGAAAGTAAATTGGTAGAGCATTTAGTTGATATTTTTAAAGAGGTCAATGATGACCAAAAGTTAGATTTAATTGAATTAGTTTCTGCAGAACGCTTACAAGATAAACAAGCTTTATTAGAAAAACTCACCTATACACCATTAGATGCAACTTGGATTAATAAAAGAAGTAATGGTTTGTATTTAAAACTGTTAAAAGATGTTGTAGAGAGCGAAATAACAGCTGAACAATTACAAGAAATACACGACAAAATAAAAATTAGTAATGATGAATTAGAAATTAATGTTGGGGAAATTGATAGTGCTCAAGATTCTATTGAATTAATGCGAGGGGAAATAAAAATTATAGTGTCACAATCCCAAATCTTAAATCTCGAAAATGCAGAAAGTATTAAGCTAATACAAGATTTTCATGATGAGGCTAAAAAAAGAGACCTATTAAATCAAAATATAGCCGACAATTTATTTAAAATTTCAAATACCGGAGTAACCGACCAATTAGTAACCAAGTTTTTAGAGAGTTTGACAAATAAACAAATTGAAAATACACATCAGTTACTTTTCGTTTGGCTTTCAAATAAATTTGATAAAGATAGATTCAATGAGTTTTCCATAAAACGTCAAGATGAGCAATGGGATAAATTAAGTGGGCAATACCTTTTTTATTCAGAACAGAACTTAAAATATATTAGTAAGTTGTATATGTTTAGTGATAATTATATAAACATACAATCCTTATTGCAATTAAGCGATTTAGAAGCGTTTTCTTATGGCCTTGAGGAAGATGATATTGTGGCCTCAAAATTTCTCTTTGTAAAAGGGTTTAATATAGATCCATTAAATGATGAACAGCCATTAACAGATAAGCTAAACTATTTGTATAGTGGATGGTTAAATTTATCCCCTCAAATAAGAATTCCTAAACGTAAGCAAGACTGGAAAAAATATTTAGGCATAACACCAAATGAATTTATCATAAAAGGAATACGTACAAATCTTGAAGATCTGCCTATAGATTTTAATGTTTGGGCTAATAACGAAAATTCTAAAATTAAATTTTTAAGTGATTTGGGGTTTTGGAAAGGAGAAAATCCCATTCAAGAATTGAGAAGTTTTTTATCAGGGGAATCAAATAGTATATCTGAAGATTTTAGTATCGATAGATTTAACAATTCTTTACTTCTTAATACTCTAAAAGGATTGTCAGGACTGTTTAATAACTTAAATGATAATCCTGTTATTTTTGAGACTGAATCAAGTAAAAAAATACTATTAATTGAAAAAATCATAGAGCAGTTAGAATCAAATAAGGTAGAAGAAATTCCATGGTTAGTCTACAACACAATGAATAATTTTAAAGTTAAAATGATAGAGGAGGATGAATTTTTTAAAATTGATGTTATTTTTCATGATAAATTAAAGTCTTATGAACAAAACCAATTAAACCAATTATACCAAAATATAAATATTATAAAAATTCCCCTAACTGAAGTAAAAAATTGTCTTAATGATTTCAACGAATTGGATTGTGAAAAAACGTTTATTCCAAGTCAAAACGTAGTTGAACATAATGAACCCTTTTACCATAGTTGGAAATCAGAATATAATATAAAACTGATAAAGCAGGATACTATAGAATTCCGAATTAGCTATGATTACCATTCAGAGATTCTTGTTTTAGGCATTATAGAAGATGAAGCATTTTTTGTTTCAAATCGAGAATTAAACGAAGTTGTTATTTTTTATAAAAAAAGTACATCATTAGAGATGTTAAGCAACTCTTTAAGAGATGAGTATGATGAATTATCTGAAGCTATAGAAGTGCTTATTGATAGGCGAAATGTGATGCTTGCTAGCTTTTATAATACACTAAATGCTGCAGGAAAAGATGAGTTTAAAAGCAGTCATTTAAAGGTTTTAGAATCTGCATTTAGAGAAGAAAATTTAAAGCACGAGAGAGAGAAGTTGCAGGAGAGCATTAAATCTGAAAAAAGATACTCTTATAATTGGTTCAGATCATATTTAAATCTTTTACTGACTTTCGAAAACAAACAAGATACTACACAACAAAAATCGATTGCTTTTCAAGAAATTAAGCAGCATATAGTGAATGGTGAGATTTCAAATAAGTATTTTCTGTTGCGTGGAGCAAGCTCTCTGATTCCAGTTAATATTGAAGATTTTGAAGATTTTAGTATCACACTAGTTCATAAAAATAAAAAGAAGGTAAACATTGATGTGGAAGGAGTTTCTAAACGAGGTCAAGACCTTATCACCTTCTGTAGAAGACCCATAGAGCAAAATATAATTGACGGTTTCAAAGATGTTTTGCAAATTAGAATAAGTTTTTCTCCAGTTTTAGATTTGCTTGAACTTTTGAAAAATGCATTTTTTAATGAAAGCTTCATAGATGAATGGAACGACATTAATGAAAGACTTCCATCTTTAAAATTTATTTATGGCCCACCAGGTACTGGAAAGACTACGACAATATGCAATCAAATAGAACAGGTTATTCAAGAAAATCATAGGGCTAAATTTCTATTATTAACGCCTACTAATAAAGCTGCTGATGTAGTTTGTAAAAAAATAATTGAGAATGATATCCAATATAGAAACGGGTTAGCCGATTTAGATGATAATAATGTGTTCAGAATGCCAGTTTCAATGGTTAGGATTGGTAGGCAGACAAATGATGAGCTTGGCGATTATGATGAAGACCTTTATAAGGATTCGATAGATAAAAATACATTAGACAATATGCATCTTGTAGCCTCAACAATTCATCGAATACCATATTATTCTATTATAGATGAAGCGTCTAGTTCTTATATAAAACTCTTTAAATTAGAAAACTATTGGGATTATGTGGTATTTGATGAAGCCTCTATGACAAATCTGCCTTATATAGTTTTTGTTATTATGGCTATTCATAAGTTTAATCCAGATGCAAAATTCATAATTGCTGGAGACCCAAAACAAATTCCACCTATAGTTAATGTAACAGATAATGAACTTGAAGATATAGATATTCAAGATGAGAATATTTATACAATGATGGGCATTAATAGCTTTAACCCAAACCAACAAATCATAAGAGACGGCGATGAAATTTTAAACTTAACAACTCAATATAGAAGCGTAAAACCAATCGGTCAATTATTTAGTGATTTATCATATAATAATTTATTAAATCATCACAGGAATGGTATCAACCATAAAGCAAAGGAGTTACCTGAAAAATTAAAAAAACTAATAAATAATAACGTAACATTTATAGATTTACCTCTGGATGTGGATAATTCTATTTTTAGAATCGATAAACTTTTCTATAGTTCTTATCACACCTATAGTGCTATTTTAGTTGCAGAAATTGTAAAGTACTTTGACAGCTTGCTGAATGAATCTGAATCATGGACTATAGGTTTAATTGCTCCTTATAAAGCCCAAGCCGTAATATTGAATAAGCTAATCACCTCTTTTGGTATTTCAGATAAATTGAAAATATATTCAGATACGGTTCATGGTTTTCAAGGGGATGAATGTGATATAATACTTTTTATTGCTAACCCTAATAATATCAGATATACAGGTCATCACAAAAGTTTACTTTCTAAAGAATACATATACAATGTAGCCATTAGTCGGGCTAAAGATTATTTAGTGATTTTACATCCTTTTGATGTAATTGCTGAAAATCCTTATATAAATCAATTACGAGAATCTTACATTAAAAATTTCGGGGAAAATGCAATAAAACAGCATCGGGAGTTTGAAGAGGTAATTTTTAATCAGCCTGATTTTATTGAGAAGAATAGTTTCATAACTGGTCACGATAATGTAAATATTTTTGGTCAGGTTGAAATGAAATATTTTATCAAGGCAAATGAAAATGCGATTGATATTCAACTTAGAAAATTTGAATAAAAAATAAAAACAATTAAATTAGATGTTCATTCTACCTAACGATCGGCGGTTTCTTTTTGCAGAGCGTTTAATTCTATATTCAACAATGAGCTTCTTGGTTCTTTTTAATGCTTTAAATGCCATAACAGCGGCAGCCAATTTCCCTAATTTCCACATAACCAGCCCCTAAAAACCCCTTGCCAAATCCATAAAAAATCCTTATATTTATATCTCATTACGAATCACAAAAAAGTGATAGCAACCTGCCCAAGCAGGCGAAGGTGCTAAAACAATGGGCCTACTTTTAGGAAAAAAATGTCTTATTCCTTTTTTTAACGATAACAACAAAAACAGTGTTTTTAAAACTAAAAACACCAAAAACATTTTTTACTCGCATTGCCGTGCCTGAAATAGGAAATGCGCCCGTGCTGGATAGGCAAAGCTATGCCGAATTTGAAACTAAAATAAATTAATTAAAAACCCTTAAACTAAAACTATGACAGAAAAATTCAAAGACCTGCCGGTAGAGGCGGACACACAAATTATGGTAAGTACAGAAGCTAAAATTGGAGCCTATGAAGTTGTTTATCAAAAATGGCGTTGGGATGGAATCAATGCAGAAAGCATTATTTTTCTCAACGATGATGTAGCGGCATTGAGTGAAGCACAGATTAAAGATGAAGTTGCCCAATGCAGGGCTTTGGTAAATGAAGATTCGCAATTTACTTTTAAAAAAGGGGAGAGGTACACCTTTGTCAACTTCAACTTTAAGACATAAAACAAAGTAGTCTTACGCTTTAAGTCCTATAGCGCAGCGGTCTTACTTCCTTATAAGTAAATATATTTAAAAACTAAACCTAAAATCAATCTTAAACAATAACTATGACAATACCAACTATCGGAAAAATCTTAAAAGAACACAAAAACATCTTAACTGATTATGAAATTGAAAAGATAAAAAGAGTACAAAGAGGAAATACAGATTTTGCTACACAAGTTAATGAACTACAGCTAGCCCTATTCTCTGAGGAGTGGGACTTTATGGCAAAAGAAATCTCAGATACTGGCAATCCTATGTCTCAGGAATACACAGACAGTGTAAACAAAAAAAGAGAGGCCCTCGGAGTGGGCCCAATTAATGACGCTGGTTTTGCTACAGATAATTCCTCTTTACTTTTTTGTGAGGAAGTAGTTCGCCATACCAAAAATTACAAAGAGCTTTTGGAACTAAAGAAACGCAACGCAAAACAAATCGTTTTTGTAGATATGGATAGTGTTTTGGTAGATTTCCAAACAGGGATAGATAAAATTACCGAAGAAGACAGGATAAAATATAAAGATAATCTAGATGAAGTGCCGGGCATTTTCTCCTTAATGGAACCTTATGATGGCGCCATTGAAGGGTATAAATGGTTATGCCAAAATTTTGATACCTATATATTGTCAACGGCCCCCTGGGAAAATCCTTCTGCCTGGTCTGATAAATTACTATGGGTAAAAAAATACCTGCCTAAGGAAGCTTATAAAAGATTGATACTTTCGCATAACAAACATTTGGCCAATGGCGAGTTCCTTATTGATGATAGAACGGCAAATGGAGCGGGAAATTTTACAGGTAAACACATTCACTTTGGGCCGAAAGGTCATAAAGACTTCGGTGATTGGAAAGCGGTAGTTGCCTATATGAAAAACCTAGCTTAAGCAATGACCTTAAAAGAATTAATACATACCTATAAATGGGAAACAATTTCAACCCAATTTTTAGAATGCTACCCTGAAGCAGAAAAAGATTTGGAAGGCTATAAAATGGTGTTTGAAAAATTAAAGGCAATGGAACAGCAACTTATTGCTATGGCTATTATCATTTCCAAAGAGGAAGATGTAACAGACGACGATCAATTTATAGATGTTGCAGGCATTCATACCCACCCAAAAAATATCGAAGAAAATTATCCGCAAGGTATTGAGTTTCTTCCTTGGCGGCAATGGTTGGGTATGGACATCCATACAGATAGTTTGGCAAACTTTTCAGAACAGGAGATTATTGTACATTGTCTTTATGAAATGACTTTTGAGGGATTTAACGAGGAAAACATAAAATTCGATGAATAACAATCCACTTCCTAATTCTTTTCAATCAATTATTATTCTAATTTTAGAAAACTAAAGCATGAGCATGAAATCAGTTGTTTTATATATCCTACTTATGTCTTCTTTTTTTCTAAATGCCCAAAACTATATTAGGGAGGGAAAAGGAGATTATAATACCGTATTGGCTACCTGGGATGGTAAATATCTCCGGCAGGGCAAAGGAAAGTATAAAACCGTATTATATACTTTAACTGACGAATATATCCGCCAGGGCAAAGGAGATTACAATCCCGTATTGGCAACTTGGGATGGTAAATATTTAAGACAGGGTAAAGGAGATTATAACCCCGTACTATATACTTGGGATGGAAAATATGTAAGGCAGGGCAAAGGGGATTATGAAACTGTTCTTTACACTTTTGATGGGAAATATCTACGACAGGGAAAGGGAGATTATAATCCTGTATTATATACCATTACGGGAGTAATACCGATTGAGGTTATCATTTATTCAATATTATAGAACGTTACGGAAAGAAATTACTAAAATGATATCTTTATAATCTGAGCCTTAATTATAAATTCCCCGAACATCATGTGTTACGACATCAAATCAAGCCTAGAGGCCCAACTAAGCAGGGCAAGACGTAAAAATGACGCTAGGGCAGTGGAGGAGATTTTGGAAAACCTTATCCCCCTTACAGATCTGCCTTTGCATCACTCCTCGGGCTTTAGCCATCCCGAACTCCTTATCTATACAGATCGATCCCCACAATTCCCCGAAGTTGCTACTTGGGGCCTTGTACCGCATTGGGTAAAGGACGAACAGCAAATGAAAAAGCAGTGGAACAATACCCTAAACGCAAGAGGGGAGACCATTTTTGAAAAATCCTCCTTTCGCACCTCCGCAAAGAACAACCGCTGCATCATTTATGTAGATGGCTTTTATGAACACCACCACTACAACAAAAAAACCTATCCATTTTACATTTATCGAAAAGACAGACAGCCCATGGCGCTGGCAGGCCTATGGAGCGAATGGAAGAACCCGGACACCGGCGGCACCATTAACACATTTTCCATTGTCACCACCAAAGGCAATGCCATGATGGCCAAAATACATAACAACCCAAAACTGGAGGAACCCAGAATGCCGGTAATCCTCCCCACCGAACTGGAAGATACCTGGCTAAAAGCAGTATACGACGACTTGGACATAAAAACAATCAAGGAATTGATCAGGGAATACCCAGAAGACGAACTACAGGGGCACACTGTAGCCAAACTAAGAGGCAAGGAATACCCAGGAAATGTTAATACCATTTCAGAAAAGGTGATGTATGATGAACTAGTGTTCAATAAACAATAATCAATAACCAATCCAAAATTCCAACAATCCAACAATCCAACAATCCAACAATCCAACAATCCAAAAAACAACCTCCCCAGATCGTCATCCAGAGAGGTCATTTACAGCAAGGCGAACCCGCTATCCAAAAGCGGCAACCTTCAGGGCATTACCCTGTGCCAGTTCATAAAATGCACCATTAACCTGTTGGTAAAAGATGATACCCGTTCCCACGAAAAGAGCGGAGGTTGCAGGTATAGCTCCAAAAGCGGTAAGATCTACCACCAGCGTGGTATCGCTTCCCACCATACCAGCTAGTGGTATTTCAGTGCTATAGCTCACACCTCCTCGGGCGTTTACGCTCTCGTCATCAGGAACATAACTATCCAAGGTTACGTTGTAAAAATAATTACTAACGTATCCAGCGGCCAGTACAAGCCTAAGATGCGTAGCTCCATCCGGAATCGAAACGTAGGAGTCGATACTGAAATCAGGAACCACCCATGTCACCAGGTCCCGAGTTCCGCTAATTACGGGAGGCGTCGAAGGCGCAGTAAATTGCGAGTCAAATGGAGTTTTATTATTAAACTCAAAACCCCGCAACATGTCCCCAAACGTAACCACATTAAAATCACGCTCCCCGCGCAGGCCGGTGCCATTGCGGTTTATGCGTTTCATCACTCGGTTAATGCGTGCCCCCATATAGGTGTCCGCCATCGTCTTGCTAATTCCGGAAAAAGACTCCCGAAATGCCTTCCCTACACGGGAAGCGCCACCAAACTCACGCATATTCTCCCGCGTACGTCGAAACGCGGAATCAGTCATGATTTTGTTTTTTGATAGAGTGCTCTGCGATTTTACCAGATTCTCTCCATCTTTCATAAAGAAGGTCATACCATCCAAGGTACCCTCCAGCTTGATAATTGACTTGTTACGAGCCATTTCTAAAAGTTTTATGATGCCCAGCATTATGGCCTTAACTACAAAGGCATCTGGTTATAAATAGGGTAATGCCAAATAGGTTATTACCCGATAAACACAAAACTCAATAGGGGAGTAAAATAATGAAAATTCAACGTTGAAACATTACCACAATAAGCCTCTAGAGTTCTAACTTATTGATGATACTGCAATATAAATTTAAAGAATAAGTCTTAAAAAAGCAAAACAATTTGATGAAAAAAATTATTCCTGAATTGTGTAAGTATTTGACAATATGCGAATTACGCAAACATCCGGTTTAATACGAAATGGTTTTTCAAGAATTCGCAAAGCCACTTTAATTGCCACTAATAATCTTTCAAGAAAAACATCATAAATAAAAATTGGTTTTTTTAAAAAACTTGACTTTTTTATCAATTATAAATCAAATAACCCCGCCAAAAACTCAAAAATAGAAGCGATTTTTCACCATAAAAAATCATTTTCAATCAGAAAATTAATTGAGGATTTAAAAAAATCAAACTTCCAAAATTCCCAAAATTCATATCAAAAATAAGGTGCTTTTTACTTAAGGGTAAAGTAAGGGATACTTAAGGGTAACTTAAGGTATACTTAAGGTGGTATTAAGGTCAATTTCTTTAGAGAATAGTATCAGAAAAACAACAAATTAATTCCAAGTTCGTATTTCGTAGCTCGTCTTTCATCGTTCCTATATCGTATTTTAAACTTCCCCTTTCGTCGTTCATCGCTAGTATTTCGTATTTAATTATAACCTTTCCTTAACGCCCTAAAAATGGAGCACTTATTATATTAGTTCTTAAGAATTAAAACGCAAAGGTATTATACCTGCTCAAAAAATAAAAGCGATGAAAAAATTAAAAATGCAGAAACAACATAAATTGGGCCTAGGGGGCGTGGCCATAGGTACCGCCTTTGAAAATGTAGGTGATGAACAGGCGCATAAAGTGCTGGAAGAAGCTTGGAACTTGGGAATACGGTATTTTGATACCTCGCCCTGGTACGGGCTCACCAAAAGCGAAAGACGATTTGGGGAGTTTTTGCGTACAAAGGACAAATCAGATTTTTTGTTCTCTACCAAGGTGGGAAGACTTTTCAACAAGGTAGCAAAAGGGGAGGAGCCACCCACCATGTGGGAAAATCCGCTGTCCTTTGATTACTATCACGATTATTCCGCTGATGCCACTAAGCGCTCAATAGAGGAGAGCCTGGAGCGTACAGGGCTTGATGCAATTGATATCGTGTATGTACACGACCTGTCTGAAGACCAAGTGGGCGACCGTTACGACTATCATCTGGATATCGCAAAAAAGGGTGCCTTTAAGGTGCTTTCAGATTATAGGGATCAAGGGATAATAAAAGCTTGGGGAATGGGTGTAAACAAGATCCGTCCCATATTGGACTGTATGGAAGCAGCAGATCCCGATATTTGCCTTTCCGCAACACAATATTCCATTTTGCAGCATGAGGAAGCAGTGGACCGTTTGCTGCCCGCTGTTCGGAAAAATGGGGTGAAACTGGTTTCGGGTGCCGGATATAATTCAGGTTTTATTGCCGGTAGGGACCGTTATAATTACAAACCGCATATCCCGAAGGGAATGACTGAAAAACGCGATAGGATTAAGGAAATTGCCAAAGCCCACAGCACCGATATTATTACTGCAGCCATGCATTTTGTACTGGCGGCAGACGAATTTGCGGCCATTATTCCAGGTGCCAGTAAAACCGAACAGGTGGCTGACAATGTAAAGGCATGGAAAAGTACCATTCCCAGTGATTTTTGGAAGGAACTAAATGAGGAGGGACTTATATACCATAAGGCACAGACGCCTTCATAACATTCGTTGTGTGAATAAGAATATATTAGTTTAAACTAGATAATTAGTTTAAACTAATATTTTAGTTATATTTGTGTTTTAATCCTAACCCATTGAAATAATGAATAGAACACTCTTATTTTTAGTAATTGGCTTCAGCTTTTTCTTTCTACAGTTTTCCTATAGTCAAACAAATCAAAATGATCAGTTTTTACAGCGGGTAGGGGCTTTGGATAGTATCTATTCCGAAACGCTAAAGGAGTACAGAAAAATCTATGTGCAACTTCCTGCCAGTTACGAAGCCAATAAAAATGAAAAGTATCCCGTGGTTTTTATTTTGGATGGCGAAGTATTGCTTCCTACCGTAAACAATGTTCAGGATTTTTATAGTGGTGGTTTTACGCCCGAAATGATTCTTGTGGGTATCTCAAATGAAACCAATAGAGTGAGGGATCTTACAACTTCAAAAATAACAGAGATGTACGGAATGCCTTTTGGGCAGGAGAACGGAGCCGCTGCCAATTTCAGTATGTTCTTGGAGACCGAACTGATTCCTTTTATTGAAAATAAATATCCCGTCACCCCTTTTAGGACCCTAATTGGCCATTCGTATGGTGGTCTGTTTACGCTGTATTCACTAGTAACTAAACCTGAACTGTTTTCAAATTATATAGCCATCGATCCCAGTCTTGATTGGGACAACCAAAAGCTTTTGAAGCAAGCCAACCAATTGTTAGCAAAAAATAGTTACCAGGCAAAATCCTTGTTTATGTCCTTAAACGGACAATTGAATATGCAGGATCCCACCGTTACCATTGCCAATGTAATGCAGGATTCGTCAGATTTCACTTTGTTTCCACGTTCCAATATTGCATTTTCGGAACTCGTGGCGCAAAACAAACAAAATGGTTTGGCCCTGGAATGGAAGTTCTACCCAATGGATATCCATGGCACCATTCCTTTTCCTTCCATAATGGACGGCTTAATTTCCGTTTTCCAATGGTACCAAATGGAGAACACCGATAAATTCAACTCACCCGAAACGTCCAAGGAAGAACTTTCGGAAATAATACAATACCGCGCTAAAAAACTAAACAACTATTTCAAGTATCCGGTGGCCCCTTATCCGGAAGATTTATTGAATATGCTCGGTTATATGAGTTTGGATATGGAACAAACGGAAAAATCTAAAATGTTCTTCGAATACAATATGGAATTTTACCCCAATAATCCCACTGTGTATGATGCCATGGGTGATTATTACGAAAGAAATGGTGATAAAACTACTGCGATAAAGTTTGTGACCAAAGCTTATGAAATGAGTGGGAATAGCTACTATAAAGATAAAATGGAGACGTTAAACAAAAAATAGCACCGGTCTTATACTTGCCTAAGGTTCAACAACTAAAAGCTGTTTCAAATGGCTAACAGATTTTTGAGCAACCCATTTAAAAGGCCAACTACAAAAGAAATATTATTATAGAACAAATAAAACTACTACCAAAATAGTTGTAACTTACTTTGTGAGAATATAATAACAATTAAAAAAACATAAAATGACGATTTTAATAGTTGGTGCCAGTGGTGCAACAGGAAGTAAATTAGTGGAACAACTCTTAGAGAAAAACCAAAATGTAAAAGCGATTGTTAGATCTCCGGAGAAATTACCTGAAGCTTGGAAAGAAAATGAAAATTTACAAATTATTTCCGCCAGTATCCTAGATCTTAGCGACAAGGAACTAAGTGAATACATTCATGATTGTGATGCCGTTGCCTCTTGTCTAGGCCATAACCTTACTTGGAAAGGTGTGTATGGGCAACCTAGAAAATTGGTTACGGATGCTACGCGTAGATTATGTGATGCCATTGCAGCCCACAATTCGGAAAAGCCGGTAAAGTATGTTTTAATGAACACTACGGGAAACCGCAATCGCGATTTAAAGGAACCTATATCATTTGCGCAGAAAGGCGTCATCGGTCTTCTTCGTCTATTGTTACCTCCCCATGTTGATAACGAAAAAGCTGCAGATTATTTACGGACTAAAATAGGTCAAAACAATAAATTTATTGAGTGGGCAGCTGTCAGACCGGACGGATTAATAAATGAAGACGAAGTAACCGATTACGAAATACATCCTTCTCCCACACGAAGTGCTATCTTTGACGCCGGTAAAGTCAGCCGTATTAATGTTGGCCACTTTATGGCTACTTTAATAACTGATGATATTTTATGGAATAAATGGAAAGGACAAATGCCAGTAATCTACAGTAAATCGTCTATTGCTAAAACAAACTGAGATTAAAAGAGAACTTTGTAGAATAAAGCTACTCAAATATTAGCTTTTTATCATTACTTGAAGCACAATCATATCAATCAAAATGGACATTATAAAACACAATAAATCAGCTTGGGACAATTACGTTGATAAAAAGGACCAGTGGACAATTCCTATTTCCGAAGCGGAATTAGAAGAAGTAAAAAAAGGAAACTGGAATGTGGTTTTGACGCCCAAAAAGCCCGTTCCCCACAACTGGTTTCCCAAACTCAAAGGCTTAAAAATTTTAGGATTGGCGTCTGGTGGGGGGCAGCAAGGACCAATTTTAGCCACTTTGGGCGCAGACGTAACTATTTTTGACAATTCCGAAAAGCAATTGCAGCAAGACAGAACATTAAGCGATAAATTTCATCTTGGCATTAAAACCGTACAAGGAGATATGAGGGATCTTTCCATGTTTGCAAACAACACATTTGATTTAATCTTTAATCCCTGTTCAATACTTTTTGTTGATGATGTTTTACCCGTGTGGAAAGAATGCTATCGCGTGTTGAAACCCAATGGAATTTTAATGTCGGGGTTGATCAATCCCATTTCATTCCAACTTGATGAAGAAACCTTGAAGCTTATTTACAAGCAACCATTTTCAGATATACAATCCTTACCACCGGAAAAGTTAGAGGAATTAAAAAGAAATAATGAAGCTTTAGTTTTTGGGCATAGTTTAACGGATCAAATTAGCGGACAATTAGAAGCTGGTTTTAATCTGACAAATATGTTTGAGGATGATTGGGGAGGAGAAAACAAAATGGATGATTTTTTCCCTTCTTTTATAGGAACAAGAGCAATAAGACAGTAAACAATAATCAATAATCAATAATCGATAAAAGAAGTTTTAAAATATCCTGTGAGGTCGGTAATCTTCAAAGTGCCTAACTATTATTATAGTCTCGGGAATCGCGTATTTAAAAATTTCTGGAGGATTGTACAGAATATTAAAATCACAAACAAATACATTCACGGCTGTTACATAAATGCTGACTATATAGACCTAGAGCCTAAATGGCTGGATCTTGTAATATAGCACAGGAAAAGCGCTATTCGCATAGCTAATCAAATGTTCTATAATTTATATTATGTAAAATAGAATATTTTAACCCTTACCTTGTTTTATATTAAG
>Ga0209344_10000630_pt1 | contig 56726 bp, 41 predicted proteins | sample Cruoilmetagenom6_FD_187293 | JGI IMG/M metagenome (GOLD analysis project Ga0209344, IMG submission 187293) | Oil polluted marine microbial communities from Coal Oil Point, Santa Barbara, California, USA - Santa Barbara Oil Seep Sample 6 (SPAdes)... | ecosystem: Environmental > Aquatic > Marine... | reverse complement strand
CAACATTACCAATCTAATAAACTCGGCATCAAAACTGGGCAAGATTACTTTATCGAAAGCCACCTTTTGGTGGCCTTCGATTATTTCTACTTGCATTGTTTCTGTAAATTGGGGAGTATTTTTCTCCTTGGTAATGGTGGATAGAGCGTCTAGAATCTTCGATTTTTCATCCTCGGAATGATTAAAAAAGGATATTAGACCGTATTGAAAGATATAAACGAATTTTTTTTCGCCATTTTTCAAATAGAGTTCATCACTGTCAGAAAACAATATTTCCAATGGCAATTGGGATTTGCATTGCCTAATATTGATCGAAGATGCTATATGAACGGCAACAACCTCAAACATCATTGGTTAATCATCGTCATCCTCTCCCTCTACTCCTTCCAAATCCACATCTGGAATGGCCTCTGGATCGTCATCATCAAAATCCTCATAATCGTCCTCATCGTAATTGGCCATTGTTTTTTCCAACTTGGCGCTAATCTTAACCAGGTATTTGGTATCCTCGGTGGTTACCTCAACGGCCTCAATACGCTCCCCTTGTGCATTCTTGAAGGAGATGATATTAAGATCGTCGTACCCATCCGGATACTTCTCAACCAAAAGTTTCAAAACTTCAGGAGTAAGTTTTTTAAAGTCTACAATAACTCTTTTTAAATTGTCCATATACTACATGTCTAATAGGTACGCAAAAATTAAGGGCGCAACAATGGTTGCATCACTTTCAATAATAAACTTAGGGGTGTTTATATCCAATTTTCCCCAGGTAATTTTCTCATTTGGCACAGCACCCGAGTAGGAACCATAACTTGTGGTAGAGTCACTTATTTGGCAGAAATAACTCCAAAACGGTGTATCGGTCCTTTCAAGGTCTTGGTACAACATAGGCACCACGCAGATTGGGAAATCTCCCGCAATGCCACCACCAATCTGAAAAAATCCGATCCCTTTTTCAGAATTGGCGGTATACCAATCTGCCAGAAAGGTCATATATTCAATCCCAGACTTCATAGTACTGGCCTTTAACTCCCCTTTTACCACGTAAGAGGCAAAGATATTCCCCATGGTACTGTCTTCCCAACCTGGGCAAACTATGGGCAGATTCTTTTCAGCAGCGGCATACATCCACGAGTCCTTGAGATCTATCTCGTAATATTCTTCCAAAACCCCGGAAAGCAACAATTTGTACATAAACTCATGTGGCAAATATCTTTCTCCGGCGTCCTCTGCTTTTTTCCAAATTTCAAAAATATGCTTTTGCAGTCTTCGGAATGCCTCATGCTCCGGGATACAGGTATCCGTTACCCTGTTTAAGCCCTTCTCCAATAGATCCCACTCGTCCTGAGGGGTTAGATCTCGGTAATTGGGCACACGCTTATAATGCGAATGGGCCACCAAATTCATGATATCCTCTTCCAAATTGGCACCTGTACAGGAAACGATATGCACCTTATCCTGCCGGATTACCTCGGCAAATATTTTTCCCAATTCTGCTGTACTCATGGCTCCCGCCAGGGAAACCAACATTTTGGACCCCTGCTTTAGCTGGTCTTCATATCCCTTTGCAGCATCCACCAAAGCGGCCGCATTAAAATGTAAATAATACTTTTCAATAAAATTGGAAATTTCCCCTTTAGTCTTCGTCATCGTCGAATTTTAAAATGTTATTGCCTCCCACTTTGGAATCAACGTCATACGTATTGTCGTATTCATCCCCTACTGCCTCGCTCATAAACTTATAGCTCAGCATTTTATAATATAATTTGGCCGCAAGGAAATCGGAAGATTTATCCGTATTATTGGGACAAAGTTCAACAATATCAAATCCTACCACATTTTTATCCTCAAACACCTGCTTTAGAAACTCCAAGGTCTCATAGTAAAACAGCCCCCCTGGCTCCGGAGTGCCGGTAGACGGCATAATGGATGGGTCCAATGCGTCCAGGTCAAAAGTTATAAAGACATTGTCCGTCATTAGATCTATTACCTTATCTGTCCAATATTCATCGTTAACCATATCATGGGCAAAAAAAGTTTTTTCCTCATCCATAAAGGTTTTTTCAATGGCATCCATACTACGTATCCCAACTTGAACAAGGTTGGTGGTCTGACTTGCCTCATGAACAGCACAGGCGTGATTGAATTTACTGCCATCGTATGATTTCCTTAAATCTGCATGTGCATCTATATGCAACACGGTAAGGTTATCAAAACACTCATTAAAAGCCCTAATGGTACCTATGGAGATAGAATGTTCGCCTCCGAAAAGGGTAACGAACTTATTGCGTTTTATATACTCCTTGGTAACCCTGTGTACCTCATTGACCATAGCCTCCGGAGAACTGTCCTCATCTATGGAATTCGCCAAATATATCCCTTGCTGATAGACTTCCGTATCGGTTTCTATATCATACAATTCCATATTTTCCGACGCTTCCAAAAAAGCCTTTGGCCCTTTGTTCGCCCCTTTTCCCCAGGTACTGGTTCCATCATAAGGCACAGGAATTAAAACTACCTTTGCCTTTTCCAATTGCGCAAACTCGTCTGGTATGCCAGCGTAATTGTTAGTTGTGTTCATTTGTTTAAAGTTTATTGATTTTAAAGGTCAGATTTAATTTTCTGCTCAACGGGTTCGATAACTTCACTATTGCCGCTAAGATTCATTTCATATCCCAAAATTTTAAGCAGATCCTCTGCCTTTTGTTGTTCACTAAATAATTTGGTCGTTATATTTCCGTTTTCGTCCTTATCTATTAAAATATGTTTCGGATGCGGTATTAAACAATGCTGCAACCCGCCATAACCCCCAATGGTCTCCTGATAGGCACCTGTATTAAAGAATCCAATATACAGCGGTTTATCCTTTCTGTACTTGGGCAAATAAATGGCATTCATATTTTGCTCGCTATTGTAATAGTCATCACTATCGCAGGTTAGTCCGCCCAACAACACCCTTTCATATTCATCTTGCCAACGGTTAATGGCCAACATAATAAAACGTTTATTAATGGCCCAGGTATCCGGCAAGGTGGTAATGAAGGAAGAGTCGATCATATTCCACTTTTCCCGATCGTTCTGCTGCTTCTGATATAGTATTTCATAAATGGCACCACCACTCTCACCTACCGTAAAACTACCAAATTCGGTAAAAATATTTGGGACTGCAACATCCGCTTCCTGACAGGCAATATTAATTTGGTTTATGATCTCATCTATCATGTACTGGTAGTCGTAATCAAAAGCCAAAGAGTTTTTAATGGGGAAACCACCACCAATATTGAGGCTGTCCAAGGATGGACAAATCTTTTTAAGCCTTACGTACACCTTTAAACATTTCACCAGTTCGTTCCAATAATAGGCATTGTCACGAATACCGGTATTAATAAAAAAGTGTAGCATTTTCAATTCTACCTTGTCATTGTCCTTAATTTGGTTCTCGTAAAAAGGTACAATATTTTTATATCCTATCCCCAATCGAGAAGTATAAAATTCGAACTTTGGCTCCTCTTCGGATGCAATTCTGATTCCTACCTTAAAAGTATCATTGATGACATCGGACAAAAGGTCAATTTCCTCGTAATTATCAATAATGGGAATACAATTCTGGTGACCTTGATTTATAAGATTAGCTATGTTGACAATATATTGATCCCTTTTAAATCCGTTGCATATGATATAGGTATTATCCTTGATCTTTCCGTTTTCCTTTAATTTTTCAACAATATTAATATCAAAGGCCGAAGACGTCTCTATATGGATATCATTCTTTAATGCCTCGTTCAAAACCGGCTTAAAATGGGAACTTTTAGTACAATAGCAATAGTGGTATTTGCCTTTGTAATTGTTTTTCTCCATGGCTATTTTAAACCATTCCTTTGCCTTGTTGATATTTTCCGAAATTTTAGGCAAATAGGTAAACTTCAAAGGACTACCATATTGCGCTACCAAATCCATAAGGGGTATTCCATGGAACTTTAGGTTTTCACCATCCAAAGAAAACTCTTCCTGTGGAAAATAGTAGGTCTGATCTATCAGATTAATGTACTTCGTGTTCATTTAAATAAATATATGAATTGTAAATAAGTAAATAGCATCGCCAAATGCAAATAATATTGGAAATTATAACTAAATCCCTAAACAATTATCTGCTTTTCAGTGGTAGGAATAAAAAAATAGTCATGCTGACTGCACACTATGGAAGAAAAATTTGGAACACCAAGCAAACTCGGGCTACCTATACCGTTAAATTTCAGCGACATAAACCTTGCTGCTGCCAGAAATCCAAATTTGTAAATATGGTTCATTATACTCAACTAGATGCTAATATCAATATAAAATTTAAGGCTAAATTGATGTGACAAATGAAAACAAAAAAAATGAAAAAACAAGCGTTTTAAAAAATTTTACGTCGAAGTAAAAAATGAATTTTCCAAATAGTAAAAAATTAACTAAAAATTAAACCCAAAGCGTTGATTTTTAACCTTTTCTTGACTATTTTTAAATAAAAACCAGATAGTTATGAAGCTTAAAAAAATCAGTATTTTTATGGGCCTTGCCCTCTTCCTCACTTTTTTCAATACAATTACGGCCCAAATACCAGCCAACGTTTATCATTTTGAGGAAAAAAACAAGGATGGCACCCTTCATCACGAGCTGAAATTGGACGCGGATTATTACGTACATACCATCTATAAAGAGTCGCCTGCAGAATTTATAAAAACGATGGGGGGATACTACTCTACCTCTGGCAATAAGCTGATGGTTGACCTCGAGTTTAACTCCAACCATAAAGAAGATAAAATTACCAGTATAAATATTCCCTATAGGCTACAAAAAGGGAAATTGATACTCCAAGGCACAAAGCCTATGACCTTTACGCCCACCAAACTTGGCACCCAGGATTTGGACGGCAAGTGGTTAATGACCGGAAGGGTAACGGAGCAAGGGGAGCAAAGAAGGGATACGTCCAGACCAAGAAAGACTATGAAATATTTGTTGAACGGTCACTTTCAATGGATTGCCTATAATACCGAAACCTTTGAATTTTTTGGCAGCGGGGGCGGAACCTATAACGCTACCAATGGCAAATACATAGAAAATATAAACTATTTCTCCAGGGACAATTCCCGGGTGGGAGCGGCGCTATCCTTCAATTATGAGTTAAACGGCAAGGATTGGCACCATACCGGTAAAAGCAGTAAGGGCGACCCCTTAAATGAAATTTGGACAAAACGGGAGTAATTCTAAATCCTTTGCCTGCAAAAATATATGGCATTAAAAAGGGCAATCTGCATTCCGAAAAGTCTATTTTCCAAAATACAGATTGCCCTTAACTATGTTAACTAATAAAAAACCTAGGAAATTAGGCCACCTTGGCACTACCAATATTTGATTTTATGACAGTATGGATGGCTGCATTCCATTTTTCGGCCCGGACAAGTTCATAATCCTCCATGTAAATACTGTTGATGTCATAAAAGTTAAGGGTCTTGGCTGCTAATTCAGTATCTAAAAAACTAATCTCCAAATCCAATTTTTCCAAAACCAACTCCTTCTTGTTTTTAGACTTGACCACGTGGGTCTTCTTTACTATTTTGACATTTGAAACTGTATTGAGATCAATATTTTCCAGCGCCACAATGCCATCAAATACCTTTGAAAAAACAAGTTTCTTATTCTCTGAATCCAGGCCAATGAAAGTATTGCCCCAGCTTTCCTTTAAATCGAGTTTCAGTTTTGATTGAACCATTAAGTTTTTAACCTCCTTGGACATTATTTTTAAATCCCCTTTTCCCGATTTATTGAGGACTACAAAAGGTATGATGGTGCAAAGCACCAATAAAGCTGATACCAACAACATTGATATATTCATATTATATTTTTTTTATAATTATTCCATTTATTAATTGTCTTCCCTCCAGCCATAACCAATGTATGCCATGGGGGAATTTCCAAAATTGGTTATTCTGGAATTAGGTGCGACTAATGGAAAAACTTATAAAAAGGTGTGAAAGGGGTAGATAATGGTTAGCGCGTCCAAACTAGCAATAATTTGGACCTCCCTTTTTAGGGACATAAGCTCCTTTTCCTTGAGTACGGAAAGGCAACTTATAGTACTAGGGGAAAATAAATTGAGATTGGGCCTTAGCTCGTTAACTGTTGGCAATTGATAATTGCAATCCGCCAGGAGCATAGTATGCCCAGAGTTCGGCATCTGGTAGCTTAGATGATGATCCGTTTGGATCTCACCCTGAACCCCGGCCTTAACTTCTTTGGCCTCCTTGGTGGTAGCCATAGAGACCTGGCCCATAGCTAATAAAAGTATAAGCGCTAGAATCCTAAAAAAAAGCAAGTGCCTTGTTTTTTTCACACCACAAAGATATGCACAGATTCTCTTAAGTAACTGTTAAATATTATTGACTGGAAAATTATAGGTCGCTACCTATATCGGACTTCCCTCCCGTTTTTCTCAATAATTTAATATTCTGTATTTCGATGCCCTTGTCTATGGGCTTTAGCATATCGTACATATTTAGGGCCACTATGCTGGCGCCGTGCATGGCCTCTACCTCAACGCCGGTTTTGTAGATAGTCTTAACCGTAACCAAAACCGTAATCCGAAGGCCGTCAATAGCATAGGAAATATCGGTAAATTCTATAGGTAAGGGATGACAGTCCGGCAAAAGGTCTGCCGTCTTTTTAACCCCCAATAAACCGGCCGCTTTGCTCATGGCAAACACATCGCCCTTGGGCACGGTTTTATTATGTATTGCGCTAATGGTATCTGCCGAACTTACTTGAACTATAGCTTGTGCTACAGCTGTACGCAAGGTTGCTTTTTTATGGGTAATATCTACCATTTTTACTTATTTACTTTCCATTGATAGGAATTATCCTCAAACAGTTCCTTACCAAAAATGGGAACCTGATTTTTTATCTCTTCCACCACATGGTGCATGGCCTCAAAAACTTCTTTTCGGTGTGGCGATGACACAAAAACAAAGAGGCATATTTCTCCCGCATTTACCTTACCCAAACTGTGGTGGATGTGCATACAGCTTAAGTTAAACCTGGCAAAGGTAGCTTCCCTGATTTCGTGGAATTTCTGATTGGCCATTTCCTCATAGGCCGTATATTCTATAGCGGCCACTTCCTGCCCATCAATTGGATCTGCCCGTACCTGGCCCAAAAAGATATCGTGTGCCCCAATAGTGGTTTTGGACTGGTGCTTTGCAATGGAATTGGCAATGAACTCCGGGCTTATTGCTCCTGATACAAATACATTTTTAATTTTGCTCTTCTCCATAGGCAGTAAATTTAGGAAAAACAACCCGAAGTAGTAGCAATGGGCTATTTGAATCTACATGCCAATACATTGGACAAATCCCTTAATACCTCTTATGGGATGTTGGCAACTATCATTGATATCATACTTAAATTGTAAAGGAGCAATAAAGAACCGTGTTTTTTACTTGGCCAGAATTGGTGTTTTTTTACTCCTGCCCCAAGCAATAAATAAAGCAATTGCAAGTAATACAATATTCATTCCGATAGCGGAAAATTCACCTTGTGAGGCATGAAATCCAGCAGCCAATACCATTACTGCAGCAAGACCAAGAGCAGCCCAAACAGTTAAAAAGGTTTTGAATCGAAAAATGGAAGGTATTATTAAACCTAAGCCCCCTAATAATTCACTAATTCCAATAAAGCGTACCAAACCGGAGGAAACCTCCGTTACCCACGGAACTGATTCCGCCAATACTTCAATAGGCTGGGATGCCTTCATTAAACCCGCCATGATAAACATAGCCGCCAATAATCCCTGTGCAACCCACAATACTATATGAATTGCCTTGTTGTTTTTTTGATTTGTCATTTCTCTTATATTTATTTGATGGCACAAAACTCCCTCATTTGGAGAACCCCTGCCTTGATGTACATCAAGAAATGAAATAGGCTTATTTTCTTTGGGTTAGTTGATGTCGAACACGACTCAAAGCTTCGGGTGTAATTCCCAAATAAGAGGCAATCATTTTTAGAGGTACCCGTTGGATAATGTTTGGATAGGTTTGAACAAAATGTTCATATCGCTCCAAAGCATTGGAACTCATTAACATTATAATCCTGGCCTGCATTGTATTTAATCGTCTCAACAGAGCATCAATGTCCGGACCTCTTTCCATTAACTCCTCTTTGGAAGCCACTGTCAGGACAGCGTCCTCAATTACATCTATATAAAGTTGGCAAGGGGTGTTGGACTCGCAAATATCGGCCACTAACCAGTTTTCCGGTCCAAACATATAAATGTGTTCCTTCCCTTTATCATCAATAGAATAGCTACGCAGTAAACCACTTTCAACAATATACGCCTTAGTGTTTATATCTCCTTTGCGTTGTAAAATATCTCCCTTATTTACAGTTATTTGTTTCATCAGTAGTTCATTTTTGGATGGGTCAAACTTGGTGCAAAATAAAATGAATCTTTGCTAATCGCCATAAACCATAATACTTTGGCCACTTTTTTATTTATTGGCTTCAGTTAATGAAGCTTTAATTGTGTATAAGAAACATTAAACAAGCTATCTACAGGATACTTCAATTCCTTTCCTTTTTCTTTTTCTTCCTCCAAAGGATATAAGAGATGACCCATTTAACGGACTAATTATTTGATTCAAGCCATTGGTAAAGTGTTTTGCGACTTATACCCAATGCCAGTGCGGCCTTGGATTTATTATATCCTGCCTCGATCAAGGCTTTTTGCGCTTTTTGGTATTTATCCAAGGTTACCACCTGTTGAGGGAAAGTCATTTCTCCAAAAAGCGTGGAATCCCCTTGTAAAATTGGGCTATCTTCAATTAATGAATGTCGTGTTACCACCTGTTCCAGTTCCCGAACATTTCCGGGCCAGTAATTACTTTTGAGCTGATCCATAAAATCTTTGGTAGTACCCAATAATTTTTTGTCAAATTTTATGGAGAGTTTATTGAGTATGTTTGCTACCAATAGGGGAATATCCCCTATTCTTTCCCTTAGGGGGGGAATGCTGATCGTAATGGCACTGAGACGAAAGTATAAATCCAATCTAAATTTATCCTCCTTAACAAGTTCCTCAAGGTTTTGGTTGGAGGCACAAAGAATTCTTACGTCTACGGGAATTGGTTTTTGCCCCCCCAGTGTAACAATCTCCCCTTGTTGTATTACCCTAAGCAAAGCAGCTTGGGCGTGTGGACTTAAATCGGCTATTTCATCTAAAAACAGTGTCCCTTTATTGGCAAGTTCAAATTTGCCCAACTTTCGATATGTGGCCCCGGTAAATGCTCCTTTTTCATAGCCAAAGAACTCACTTTCCACAAGAGTATCGGGAATAGCGGCACAATTGACCGTAATGAACGGATTGTTTTTCCTTGAACTGAGCATATGGATTTGAGTGGCCACAAGTTCTTTACCTGTACCGGATTCACCTCCAATACACACATTTACATCATATGGGGCGATCTTCTGTATTAATTTGAACAGGTTCTTCATTTTTGGCGAAGACCCGATTAAGGTTCCGAATTTTTCAGGATGATTCGTTCCATGATCTTCCAGAAATATACTTTTAAAGCTTCTTACCCTGGTGTTGACAGTTTCCACTACAGGGAAACGCTCAAAAACCGACCCTCCCGCATAACCCTTTATCGGAACTTGTTTAAAAAACTCTACAAAATCTTCAGGCTCAGTGATGGAACCGCCATAAATGAGGGAAAAGGGTTCGCGTCCCGATTCATGTACTCTAGACAACATTTCTTTTGCCTTGGTAATGGACAGCTGTAATTGATTGCGTTTTTCTATGGTATCCTGAATTTCAAAAGTAAGTCCTACATTAAGTATCAATGCATCAACACCATTTTTTGCAAATATGAAAGCTTCTTCGGCCGACAGGGCAAAACCGAAGGTAACAAACCCGAATTCCTTTGCCTGTTTCAGCATTTCCACTTCACTATATATGTCGATTCCTTCCGCATCCAAGTGGGACCTAAAATTACCATCAATGAATCCAACTGCTGGCCAATTTGTTATGCCTTCCACCCCAAGTTCTTTTAACCTATCCAATCTGTTTCTAATGGGCTGGGTAGAATCAGCGGCAAAAACCCCAGCCACCACAGGAGTATTTTTTGTATGAATCAGGATATGTTGTCTCAGCAATTGTTCGGTTTGATCATTTGCGTTACCGTATGGCATAAAGGCCGCAAGGGAACCGAAGCCCATGTTTCGATACAACCCTGCATTTAGGGCTATTATCATATCGGCTCCTGAGGCCACTGCGGACTTGGTTATTTGACCATTTCCGGCCACCACTGAAATGATGGGCGATGAGATTTTTGAAGTATCCCGAACAAGATTTTTTAGTGAAAACACAGCCATTCAAAGTTTACATAAAATGTTACCTTTATAGATACAAAATGTTAACTAAGGTAACACTTCTTTTTCGTTAAAATTGTAAAAAAAAATTAAAATTAAAATAATTGAAATATTAAATATCTGATAATTAGTAATTTATATATTTAACAGATATACAGATTAGAAATGGAACAGTTATTGCCAATTGGGAGTAACTTAACGTTTTAAAAAAATGAATATACAAACTAGAATGGAGATTCTTGAGAGTCTCAAAGAAAAAATCGCCCAAGGGCAACCCATAATCGGGGGGGGAGCCGGCACAGGAATTTCCGCCCAATGTGAAGAAGCGGGAGGTATAGACCTTATCGTCATCTATAATTCCGGTCGCTATCGGATGGCAGGCAGAGGTTCGTTATCAGGTTTATTGCCTTTTGGCAATGCCAATGACATTGTCAAGGAAATGGCTTATGAAATCCTTCCAGCAGTAAAACATACCCCCGTATTGGCCGGGGTTTGCGGGACAGATCCATTTATGCTGCGGGATTCATTTTTAAAGGACCTTAAAAGAATGGGGTTTGCCGGTATTCAAAATTTCCCAACGGTAGGTTTGATAGATGGGGGATTTAGGGCCAATTTGGAAGAGACCGGTATGAGTTATATGTTGGAAGTAGAACTTGTAAAGGCAGCGAGAAGTTTAGAATTACTAACGACCCCCTATGTATTTAACCCCACTGAAGCCAAGCTAATGACCGAAGCTGGTGCGGACGTCATAGTTGCGCATATGGGGCTAACCACGAAAGGGAAAATAGGCGCCCAAACTTCCAAATCCATGGAACAATGTGTATTGGATATTCAGGAGATTGTCGACACTTGTAAAAACTTGAACAAGGAAGTCATAGTATTATGTCATGGTGGTCCCATTGCAGAACCTGAGGATGCCCAATATATCATGGACCGGGTAATAGGGGTCGATGGGTTTTACGGAGCCAGTTCAATGGAGCGACTCCCTACCGAAACGGCCATAACCAATCAAATCAAAAGGTTTAAACAAATCAGCTTTAAACAAAACAAGCCAAAAAATGTCTAAAAAAATTGTAGTCATTGGTGCTTTTGATACTAAGGCGATCGAATACAAATTCGTGATAGACCTTTTTATAAAAAGAGGATTCCAAGTAATTACTATCAATACCGGAGTTATGGGTGCTACCGATCTATTTCAAATTGATATAGACGCCCAGGAAGTAGCAAGGGCTGCCGGAACCGATCTCTCGACCCTTCGTGAAGCAAATGACCGGGGCAAGGCAATTGCAGTTATGTCCAATGGCGCCAGTGAGATAACCAAAGGTTTACACACAAAAGAGAAATTTGACGGCATAATAGGAATGGGTGGCACGGCAGGTACAAATATGGTCACGGCCGCCATGAGATCGCTGCCCTTCGGAATGCCCAAAATATGCATCTCTACAGTAGCATCCGGGGATGTTGGCCCCTACTTGGGGACCAGTGATATTATTTTGGTACCCTCCTTGACCGATATAGCCGGGATAAATACCATAAGTAAAATTTTCCTGACCAATGCCGCAGCTGCATTGGCAGGAATGCTTGATGTAAAATTGGAAATCGAGAAAGGAAAGCCCATAGTTGCTGCCTCCATGTTTGGAAATACCACGCCATGTATCGATCGCTGCCGCGATATGCTCAGTTCAAAAGGTTTTGAGGTCCTCATATTTCACGCTACTGGAGCAGGTGGCAAAACCATGGAAAAATTGGTTAACGATGGAGTCATAGAAGGTGTATTGGACCTGACCACCACTGAATGGGCCGACACCTTATGTGGCGGGGTCTTCGACGCAGGAAATGAAAGGCTTGAAGCCCCAGGAAAAATGGGCATCCCCCATCTTATAGCCCCGGGATGCATTGATATGTGCAATTTTGGAAGCCCCGAAACCATCAATTCAAAGTACAACAACCGATTGTTCTATCAGTGGAACCCCAATGTTACTTTGATGAGGACCACTGTAGACGAAAACCGGGAACTGGGAAAAATATTTGCTCAAAAGGCCAATGCTGCAAAGGGAAAAATAGCATTTGTTATACCGACCAAGGGGTATTCTATGCTCGATTCAATAAATGAAAAAGATGAACCACAATTGTTTTGGGATCCACAGGCGGACCAAGCATTTCTGGATGCTTTAAAGAGCAACCTCAGTCCTGAAATTGATATTGAAGAAATTGATGCCAATATTAATGACCCGATCTTCGCAGAAAAAGCAGTTGAAAAATTTTTGGAAATGATTTACACTAAACGAACCAATGAAAAATAGCCTTTCTACTTTACAAGAAAAACGTACTGTATTAAAAAATACTTTAATGAAACTTTTAATGATACCCAAAGTTCGTAGGCCAATTTGTAATATTTGTATATTATTAATTCTTATAGGTATTGTTGGGTGCAACCCTAAAAATAAAACAATAGGTAACATAACCGAAGAACGTATTTTAAATGCTGATAACGAACCCGAATCCTGGCTAACGGGTGGACGTGATTATAAGCAAACCTATTATTCACCACTAAATGACATCAATAAAAAAAATATTGATCACTTGGGGTTTGGTTGGCAGTACGACATAGATTTTGAAACTGCATTTCAAGCTACACCCATTGTGGTCGACGGTATTCTATTTACTTCTGGAAATAAAGGCAATGTTTACGCACTAAACGCTGTCAATGGGGAATTGTTATGGTCATTTAAACCTGAGATAGCAGCGGAAGTCTTTGACAACCATTGTTGTGCAGGCCCTAACCGCGGCGTTGCTGTATGGAAAGGCCTTGTGCATGTTGCCTCTGTGGACGGTTACCTGTATGCATTGGATGCCGGCACAGGAGAGCAGGTTTGGCGGGTAGATACCATTGTAGACCGAACAAAAGGCTACTCCAGTACGGGAGCGCCATATATTGCAAAGGATTTGGTTATTATTGGTAATAGCGGGGGGGAATACAACGCACGGGGATATATCTCTGCATATAACAGTAAAAGTGGGGAATTGGCCTGGAGATTCTATACCGTACCTGGAGATCCTAAAAAAGGCTTTGAGCATCCGGAATTGGAAATGGCAGCCAAGACTTGGGACCCCAATAGCGTATGGGAAAATGGCTTGGGAGGCACTGCATGGGATGGTATGGCCTATGACCCTGAGCTCAATATCCTATACGTAGGCACTGGCAATGGAGCTCCGTGGAGCAGACATCTCCGAAGTCCGGCCGGTGGAGACAACCTTTTCTTAAATTGTATATTGGCCATCAACCCCGATAATGGACAGCTCCTATGGCACTATCAAACTACTCCTGCCGACAACTGGGACTATACCACTACCCAAAAGATGATCCTGGCAGAATTAACTATTGATGGTAGTGACCGAAAGGTTATAATGCAGGCTCCAAAAAATGGCTTTTTCTATGTAATCGATAGAAAAACAGGAGAACTCATTTCTGCCGATCCCTACGTATATATTAATTGGGCCAGCCATGTGGACTTAAAAACCGGAAAACCCGTAGAAACGGGCAAAGGCGACTATAGACAAACCCCTAAACTCATTTTCCCCAGTAGTCAAGGGGGACATAATTGGAATCCTATGGCCTTTAACCCTGAAACGGGTTTGGTTTATATTCCCACAACAGAGGCCGGTCAGATATACAGTGCCCAAAAAACACCATTTAAGGTAAAGGAAAAAGGCTGGAATACTGGAGCTATTTTAAGGTCAGCTTACGACAATGGTTCATTCCCCGAGGATTGGCCTCCCATTGAGGAAATCATAAAAGGGGAACCGGATTCCTCACCTAGATCTTTCCTTAAGGCCTGGGATCCCATAAAGCGAAAAGTAGTTTGGGAAGCCAAAATAACCTATCCCAAAAAAACATTAAGACTAGATCGCCGCTACGGCAGTGTAATGACCACAAAAGGCAATTTGGTCTTTCAAGGCGGTATAGATGGATTCCTTAAGATATACGATGCTTCTACAGGCGAACTTCTTCATGATATTGATGTTGGGACCAGTATTATAGCGGCCCCTATGACCTATAAAGTTGGAAATGAACAATTTGTTGCACTCATGGCAGGTGTCAGTGGCGACCAGGAAACCAATGCAGATTACCTCTATGGCAATAAGGGTCGTATAGTAGCTTTTAAAATAGGCGGGGGAGATGTACCTAAAAGACCTTTACTTGATCGGCAAGACGAGCTTGTGGGAAGGAGTGGCATAGAGGACTACTCGAAAGCCGATATTAAACTGGGACATGAATTATTTGATATGAACTGTGCCGGCTGTCACGACACGGGTAGAGCACCAAAGCTAATGCCATTAAAAGTTAGAGTAGAACAGGAATTTGAAAATATACTAATGAATGGTAGTAGATTAACCAAAGGAATGCCAAGTTTCAAAGATGTCCTATCCAAAGAACAGGCCGACGCCATCCTGGAATTCCTTAAGGTTAGCAGCGCCGCCACAGAAACCAAGTGATGGAACCATCACAGGGAACGATCCGTACGCTTTGGGATTGGCAGACGGGTACAGGTTTGTAGAACATGCCTGTATATTGCCAAACCGATACAATGTTTAATAAACTTAATTTTAAGTAAAATGAAAAAAAAATCCAATATCAGCAACATGCATATCAAGATACTCGGGAGCGAAAAAATATTTAGGATTTTCAAACCTTTTTTAACGAAACCAAAAGGCACATTACTGATCCTCTGCATGGTATGTTTAGCACCGTTTTACATACAGTGTCAGAATATGTCGCCCAAAAAGTTGCTTATTTTTTCAAAGACCGAAGATTTCCGCCACGAATCTACCGAAGTTAGCATAGAGGCAATCAAAAACCTTTGTGCCCAAAATGGGATTAAGGTAGATGCCACTGAAAATTCAGAATGGTTCAACCACAAAAAACTTCAGGAGTATGATGGTATCATGTTCCTTAACACTAGTGGGAATGTTTTCAATACGGAACAGGAAACTGCCTTTAGGGAATATATGCAAGCCGGTGGAGGCTTTATTGGAATCCACGGGGCATCTACAACAGAATATGAATGGGACTGGTTTGGCAGAATGATCGGCGCCTATTTTAATGGACATCCAGAACCACAGGAGGCTACCCTTATCGTTAACGACACCAATCATTTGTCAACACAGCACTTACCAAAAACATGGAAACGCTTTGACGAATGGTACAATTTTCGTTGGATAGATGAAGACTTCCACGTCCTCATTTCACTGGACGAAACCACCTATGAAGGTGGGAATCACAAAGATAAACATCCCATTGCCTGGTACAAACCATTTGAAGGTGGACGAATGTTCTATACCGCCTTGGGGCACACGGAGGAATCTTACTCCGAAGAGCATTTTTTAAAACATGTGTTAGGAGGCATCCTATATGCGGTGGACAAATCCGTAAATGATTGATATAATACCTTGGTTAAACCCCTTACGTATTAAGTCCTAATTTAAGATGCTTTAAAAGAATATGCCTTCAAATAAAATTTGAAGGCATATTTTTGTTCGATCAAAATTTTCTGGAAGATTACTGGACCTGCAAGTTATTTTGATAAATTCCCAAAGCAGACAGCTGCCCCATATTCCCGGTTTACCTCAAAAAACAAAGTCATATCAGCAATTTAACTTGGTCTAATTGCTATACATTCAATCTCAACCAAGGCGTTAAGAGGCAACGAACGCACGGCGATTGTAGCCCTTGCTGGCGGTACATTCTGAAAACAGGAGGAATACACTTTGTTCATTTCTGCAAAATCATCCATATCGGTCAAATAGCATGTGGTTTTCACCACGTTATCAAAACTCAACCCAGCTTCAAATAAAACATATCCCAAATTTTTCAAAACCTGCGTTGTTTGATCCGCGACATTTTGTGGCATTTCGGAATTTAAATCTAAGGGTAACTGTCCCGAGACAAAAACCATTCCGTTACACTCGATGGCCTGATTATAAGGACCTATAGCCTTCGGGGCCATTTCACTTTTAATTGCTTTTTTCATGTTCAAGTTTTATTGTTTTTAATTTTTAATAAGCCTAAGTCGGATAGAACAATACAATGTCTATGATATCCGTTTTTTTTGTGGGCTTCTAATCAACACCCTTGTTTTTTTCGGTTTTTATGCCAATTAGGGAGTTACTATTTTTTTAAATGCTACATTTTTAGCTCTGTTCGAAGACACCCTACATCCAATTATCTCATTATTCTTGTTTCTTATAAACTTAATATTCTTAAAAAACCAAGGTCGGGCCTTAAAAGCATCATCTCCTAAGGGGAATAATTCAAAATCCTGGATTCTCTGGTGTTTCACTATTAGTTTTCCCTGAATCAGTTGGATGGTATAGGTAGTTGATAATTCCCCACTATAAAAACTTCCCGTAAAATCCTGAAGTTGGGTTGTAACCAATTTTTGAGCCTTGGAATTTTTACCTCCCATTATTAAGTTCATAGACCTGATTATCCCTTGTTCATCAGCATTAAAATGAATTTGGGTGTTGGTACTTTTTGCATAAAATTTGTTGTAGGAAATAGCCTCCAAATGATGCTTTCCATCTCCATCAATTTGATAGGTTAGCTTGCCATTATTTATATCGACGCCTATCAATGAGTTTGATGATAACTTGTATTTTCCTTTATATTTATGAAGCCCATTTTTTTTACTTAATAATTTTCCAACTCTTGGTTTTGGACTCGGCAAGGGTTCCTTCCTCTGAATCTGAATTTTGTTTTGAAGATATATATCCACAATTTCATGGGCCAACCAATCTGGTTTAATATCTGCTGAATTACTAAGAATTATTACTGACAAATCTTCGTTCGGAAAACGAGTCAAATAAGAACGGTACCCCGCATCGCTACCCGCATGTTGTATTTCCTTCAGTCCTTTATAGGTGCCCACAAACTGGCCAAGGGCTCCGCCAAATGATTCGCCATTGTTTAAAACTGCCGGTGTATCCATGGTTTTAAACATCTCGCTGTCGCCAATTATAGGATCAGAAAAATTCATAGCCCAAAGACTCAGATCTTCCACTGTTGTGAAAAGGCCTGTGGGCCCCACATTCGAAAAATTCAGAACACTTTTTTTCAATCCCGTGTCGCTCGTTTGATAAGAATACGCCCTGTTCCTTACAATTCTTTCGTAATCATCATAAAAAAAAGTGTTCTTCATCTTCAAGGAATCGAAGATTTTAATTTTGGTAAATTCGGCAAATGACATATTGGTTAAACGCGCCACAACTTCGGCCAGTAAAGTAAACCCCGTATTACAGTAAAGAAATTCATCACCCGGCTTAAAGTTCAATTCCTTTTGTGCGCCCACAAGTTTCATAACGTGTTCGGTGGTTATAATATCATCCATTCGCCAACCTGCCATGGCCAGTATATCCCATTGATCCCTTAATCCGCTAGTATGGGATGCCAAATGTCTAAGTGTAATGGTCTCACCAAAATCAGCAAGCTCCGGAATATATTTCCTTACATCATCCTCCAGACTTAGCATACCCGCCCTTTCCAGTAGTAGTATGGCGAACACCGTAAATTGTTTTGAAACAGAGGCTATATGAAAAACTGTGGCCGGACCAATAGGAATGTCGTATTCTAAATTGGCAATTCCATAACCTTTCTTATAAACCACTGCACCTTTGTCTACTACTGCAACAGCAAAACCAGGGGAAGAGGACCTATCCCACGGGGCAAGCAATTGTTCCATCTGTTGCTCCGGAGAGCCAGCTAGCGTTTCTGATTGAATTACACCAATGTCATAACTGCCCAAACCATTCTGATCAATGGCTTTAACTTCAATACCATAAATTCCTCCAACATCAGACTTGATATGGAAGAATTCTGAGCCAGACTTACCATTTGGACTATCAAAATCTTTAATTTTCTGCCCTTCAACATTATATGTGGTTATGACCACATCGATCCCTTTTTGAACCAATTCGAAGTTTGTAAGTTGCTCCCCTTCCAGTTGTATTGTAAACCTGTGACTTTCCTTGGAGGAGATATCAAATGATAGATTTTTGTCCGTAGGCAATGGCCCTTGCAATAGCTGTGCATTTAGGACCGTGGACTGTATGAACATCATTGCAATTAAACCAAATATTCTTCCTTTCATTCTCAAACTTTTTTAAAGCCTTTATGGCAATGTTTCAAGAAATGGAACCTACCATTCTAGGAGCACATAACCCTGCATTGACTACAATAATAGTTTCTTTCAATGATACTTAAAGCTTTACTTTAATTAGTTTTGATATCCGAAAAAGGAATATTTTGAATGCGATATTTTCTCCAATCCTTGTAGTCAAAATGCCACCATTCATATTCGTAGACTTTAAAGTCATGTGCTTCCATCACAGACCTTAAGAGATCTCTCATTTTTCTTTGTTCATCGGTGCCCCCTTCATAATAAGGATAAGCACGTTCGTTGAATTCGTCATATTCACTTGGCATAATTACTTCCTCTCCAGTCGATAACTCATACAAGGTAAGGTCTATGGCACAGCCTCTATTATGGCGGGAACCTTCACTTGGGTCGGCTACAAAGTTCCGTTGTTCCTTAGGAGTGATATCCCAAAATGTTTTGGTAACACTCCAAGGTCTATATCCATCAAAAATTTTGACCCCATAACCATGCTTCTTTAACTCTTTGGAGGCTTCTACCAAGGCCAAAGCGGCAGGTCTCTGAAGAAAAGCCCGAGCTTCCTTGTAAACTGGTTTTCCCACAAAATTGTTACTGGAGGCGTACCTTATGTCTAGTTGAAAGGAGGAATCCAGCGTAATAAGTTCCACTAAATCCGTTGCTATAAAATCCCCTTTTTCAAGTGGAGGCTTGGTTCCACAACTTAACAGTGTTAAAACAAAAACAAAGCAAAGAATCAATTTAGAGATAACTTGGTCATTAATACTTTTCATATTATTATCCTTATGGTTAAAAAATTACAAACGGTTTATAGCCATATGTGCCTTTAATAATTTCGCAGCGCATATCATATCTATCCTGTATCGTTGCCATTGGGCAAAGGGCATTTTCTTCCTAGACTGATTAACCGGCAAATAGTTTACTCCTCGGCATTATTTTTACATTGGGATTTATCAGGCACTGCTGTTCATTTATTTACAGCCCTTCCCAAATCCCCTTTGGCTCTAAACAATTTCTTCAGCATACTTGAATATTGCCGGCAAACCACCTGTATGCCAAAACAACACATTGGAATTGGTTTTAATTCTCTTGTTCTGTAAACAATCCAACATCCCATAGAAAGCTCTTCCCGTGTAGACAGGATCCAATAAAATCCCCTCCTTCACAGCCAATTCCTTTATACTATAACGCTCATTATCGGTAACTACCCCATAGCCTGCAGAATCATAATCTTTATTCAGGGGAATATTATGGGGACCGTAGTTTTTGGAACTATTAAGTAGTTTGGCCCCGTCATTTAAAATATTCGCCACTACTTCCTCCAATGGTATGCCATTGGTTTCGGACTTGTCTATATTGATGGGCACCAATTTGGTATTTAATCCATATAACTCAAGGCCCAACATTAACCCAGCCTGCATTCCACCAGAGCTGGAGGCAAAAAATATATAGTCGATTTGCAAATTGTTCCCAATTAATTGGGCTTTCAACTCCTTTACAGCATTAACGAAACCTAGAGCCCCAGTAATATTGGAACCTCCATAAGGAATCACAAAACATTTTCGCTTCTTGGTTTCCAGAGATTTCTTATAATCCGCTATTGTCTCCCCTTTTCTATTTTCCCCCGTAAAACTAATGGTGGCTCCCAACATTTTACACAACAGCAAATTGCCATCATATTTAGTTGGTTCATTGCCCCCCAACAATAAATGACATTCCAAACCAATCATTGCACAAGCTGCTGCAGTTTGGCGACAGTGATTTGATTGTTGGGCCCCTGCGGTGATTACAGCATTGCATTGCTCGTCCAACGCCTGTTTTAGCAGGTATTCCAGTTTTCTGGTTTTATTGCCTCCAGAAGCTAATCCGGTATTGTCATCCCTTTTAATATAAATTGAATAATCTGGAAATTCTTGGGATAGCCGGTTCAAATGTTGAACTGGAGTTGGAAAAAAACCTAAATCTATTTTATTCTGTACCATATTTCTAAAAACAATGAATGACAACTTTAGCTGCTTCCAATTCCTATATACTGCTAAATAGATAGCTTCAATAGAAACAACAATGGATTCAACTCCTCTTTGGAAAAATATATAGCCGTTTTATTGTGTTATTTAACAATTTTCTCAAACAGCATTTGTAATTGATGTCCCCGACAAACTTATAAAATGAAGGTATTTGATACTACAAGTGAATATTCAAAAAGTAACTGTATGTTACCTCTTATCAAGATTGAGTACCTGCCTTGTACATTTCCACTATTCGCAGAAGACCTTGGGTGGCTACTTGTTGAAGGGATTGGCCAACTATAAAAAAAGTAACATATTAAAGAAAATGGCGGATATAGGAAAGATGACCCCTAATTCATTTTTAGAAATGCTATAAGAAGCACCTGGATTACCTTTTCAAATTCTTAGCTCTTATTTAAAATTTAGGATTGGCAAAGCTTGTCGGCTTTTGATGAATACCCAAGTAAACATTGTAGTAGTATTTGACCGTGGTTCTAATGCTCTTCCTACTGTAGCAATCAATTTGGGAATGTATAAGGAGAGTCCAAGGGGATATCGGAAAAAGCGCTGAACCTATAACATGGACTATAATTAAGTAAACAGATTGACATACCTTAACAAGTGACAAAGCAGCGCCATACATCTCTTAACCTGTGAAGTAAATACCCCTCTACCCTATTTAAGTACTCCTCCAATTATCGCAAATGGGTTTACAAACACGCCTATAGCAAGATTAGCGTTACACTAAGGCATTCATTTAATCTTAAATAGCCTTCCATTAAAAAATAAGAAAACCATTAATGAAGAATTGTGCTGCCTTTTCAATCAAATTTCCCCATTAAGTACCAGGGAAGTTATCTTTATTGACTACTCTATTGTCAAATCCAATTTACTATTGGGATGTTTCTGCGATAATGGAATAATTACGCATAAATCTACTGCCCAGCCCCAATAGTGGTTACATATTTAATTTATATCCACTCAAATGGCAAAACTACCAAACCCTTAAACCAGTACCCACAAAATCACTATAAAGGGTAAAATACCGTTAATTTATGAATATCTACTAGAAGTATTATAAGGCCCATTCTTTTACGTTTGTATTGATTATAAGTCGTGCTTGAAGTATTTTACCTATAAACGCCCGATGACCAATTGGGCATTTGAAAAAAATTAAAAATCAAATTTTTTGGATTAAATATTCAATTATGGTCTAATGTTTACCAACTATATAATCGATATAAAACCAGTATTCATGGGAAAAAATATTTAGAACCTTGTGCGTCGCCTTTGTTTATCCAATAAAAAAGTAGCCAGGGTAAACGATAAATGATACCGTTTCAGATGGTCATACCCTTTGCTGGGTGTGATTGTGATTTAAAGGCAGATTCTATACCAAATACACAAGTATTTTAGGCAATAGAACTAGTATTTTGATAATGTTTTACACGTAAATTTGAAAAGGCCCGCCCATCATGTCATAAGGATTCAATTGCTCTGTAACACCTTGAGATTGTACTCTGTAAATTGGCAAACCCTATCAGGGCAGTGCCGGAAAACAAATGGTGTACGGGGATGGACCTGGGGTACTTATTATATGCTTTAGCAAGAGGCCAACATCCCTTATCTCATGAGGTTGCCAAGACTTTGCTTGGCTAAGCCTCCTATAAGGGATTGTATTATAAATATAAGGGAAAACCATTTAATCTGAGGGCATATAGCAAGGGCCGTACAGACCTTTTATATATGGAGGATACCATAGAGTCTTGGGGAAATTGGACTACATTGGAGTATAGCCTAAAACTGTGTTCTAAATTGAATTGATCATTGGATCATAATTGGTGAAGCAACAATTAAATTTGAGTGTACCGGAATTGGAACCAATTATTGGATTAAATTGTAGTTGTCTTCTGTTTTATGTTACAAGAAATTGGAACTATTGTTTAAAATAAAGATTATGAATAATGTTATTTCAAAAGGTTTGCTCTTTGTTATGGTATTGGCCCAATTTGGCAATGTTTGGTCACAAGACAAACAGCCATTTTACTTTCAGGTAAAAAGAACAATGGAAAGTCTGGAGTATATTGGAGCTCCAGTTTCCGAAAACGATAGGGACAGTATTTTGGAACTTATTCTACAGCAGGCCGAAACCAAGAAAATACAGAAGATTTTAGATAAATATGCCTTATTTAATGTTCACATAAATCCGGAAAGTAGGGTAAAAGCGTCACCAGGGTTTGCCGAAAAAACATTGGCACAAAATGGTTGGAGTACTTTCTTAATAAAAATAGACAACCAAGCGGGCATTACAGCCCAATTTGCGGTAGAAAGTGATCAGGCCAAAAGTACTTTCAACGGTGGTGCCATGCAAGGTATGGGTAGTGAGGGTATGGGCGAAACCATAACCCACTCCGATATTGAGGATCGTTGGCTAGACCTATCCCTTTATACCAGCCCCCCCATGCAAGCGCGTCTTTCGGGGCTGGAAGTGGAATACTTTATTTTACAATTATACAGCAGGGATGCAGGTAAACGGGCTGCCAAGTTTGCTTTTAATTGCGGGCAAGGAACCCAGGATGTTGGATTTAGGAATGAAACGAGTATGCTTTTCGACTGTGCCCCTTCCCAAAAAATTGTACTTGAAATCTTTGACGAAAACATTAAGCCAACAACGGCTTCGTTGACCATTTCGGATAAACAAGGCCATATTTATCCCAGCCAAATGAAACGTTTGGCGCCTGATTTTTTCTTTCAAAAACAGATTTACCGAAGTCATCTTGAAACCATAGAATTACCTCCCGGCAACTATTCGTTGGAATATGGGCGCGGGCCGGAATATTTGATCCTCAATAAAGATTTTACGGTTACGGACACCCCAGGCCAGCGTATGGCGATAAATTTGGAAAGATGGATAGATCCCTCTAAACTAGGATGGTATTCCGGAGATCATCACATACATGCCGCAGGATGCTCCCATTACACTTCCCCAACAGAGGGGGTTAACCCTGAAGACATATTTAAACATTTGGTCGGAGAGGGTTTAAATATGGGGAGCATTCTTAATTGGGGACCAGGCTACTATCATCAGAAACAATTTTTTGATGGCAAAACACATCCGCTCTCTACAGAGAAACATTTGATGCGTTATGATCTGGAAGTATCCGGTTTCCCATCGGGTCATGCAGGTCATATTGTCCTTCTGGGATTAAGGGAACAGGATTATCCAAATACCAAGGTAATTGAGGATTGGCCAAGTTACACCCTACCTGTACTAAGATGGGCAAAATCACAGGGTGCCATTTCGGGATATGCCCATTCCGGTTTGGGTTTGGCCGTGGGCGATGATAGGCTTCCCAACTACGAAATGCCCGGGTTTGACGGTATCGGAGCCAATGAATTCATTGTTGCCGTAGCCCATAATCTAGTAGATTTTATATCCACTATGGATACCCCGCCCAGTTGGGAATTAAATATTTGGTATCATACCTTGAACAATGGTTTTCGTACAAGGATTAGTGGTGAAACAGATTTTCCATGTATGAGCGATGAAAAAGTCGCACACGGCAGAAGTTATACAAAGCTGGGTCAAGATTTAAATTTTATTGACTGGGTAGAGGGTATAAAATCGGGGCGAACGTATACCTCGGAAGGAAAAAGCCATCTATTCGATTTTAAGGTAGATACTCTGGAGGTCGGCACTTTTAACAGTGAGCTTGCTTTGGAAAAACCTTCAAAAATAAAAATATCGGCCAAAGTAGCGGCCCTACTTGATAAGGTCAGGGATCCGTCCGTTAAACCCTTAAATGTTCAAAAAAATATATGGGCACAGAAGCCATTTTGGACACTGGAAAGGAGCAGGATAGGCGAAAGTAGAATGGTTGCCGTAGAACTTATCGTTAATGGGGAGGCCATAGAAAGAAAGCAGATAAAGGCTGATGGAAACATACAAGATGTTGAATTTGAAACCTTTATAGAGAAAAGTAGTTGGGCTGCCCTACGTATATATCCTTCCTCCCATACCAATCCCATATTTGTTTTAGTTGATGGAAAACCTATAAGAGCCAACAAGAAAAGTGCCGAATGGTGCTTACAGGCCGTAGACGTATGTTGGCAATCAAAACATGGGCTAATGAGCGAGAAAGATAGGATTATGGCAAAAAAAGACTATGAAGAGGCCAAGGAAATATATAGAAGAATACTGGAAGATTATTGAAGTGCACGGCACTGACGTAATTACCCTTATATTATTTGATAATAGAATGCACTAAATTTTAATACTTTAAGAATGAAAAACATTTATCAATACTTTATCTGTAGTTGTATAGTGGCAAGTCTCTGGTCTTGTACCACAAAGAAATCCGAAGAACCAAAGGATAAGAATACGCAAATGTTGTATTCCAGTTCTTACAAAGCCCAGGAATTTGTTCAGGACAGCCGTCGAAAAAAGATAACGGAACATGCACCTGAAGTGGAGAATTTGATACGAGAGCATATGAAAGAGCACAACATTCCGGGAGTAGCATATGGTATTGTGGTAGACAACGAGTTGGTAGCAGCTTCGGCAATGGGTCTTATGAATTTGGAGAACAAGCAACCCGCTACCACTAAATCCTCATTTAGGATTGCCTCCCTAACCAAAAGTTTTACGGCTATGGCCATTTTAAAATTACGGGATGAAGGAAAACTTTCATTGGATGACGCCGTGGTCAAATACATCCCCGAGTTGGGTTCAATGAGGCATCTTACCACGGACTCACCATCCATTGATATTGAAAATCTTATGACCATGACATCCGGGCTCCCTGAAGATAATCCCTGGGGAGACAGACAATTGGATGAATCTGAACAAATGCTATTCGATCTTATTAAAAATGGTCTGTCCCTCGCCAATCCGCCTTCCTATGCTTTTGAGTATAGCAACACTTCCTATGCCCTATTGGGACAGATTATATCAAGGGTCTCCGGGACCCCTTATCAGACTTATATAACCAACAATATCCTACGGCCTCTTGGTATGGAAGAAACCTATTGGGAATATTCCAATATCCCCAAAGAACAGTTGGTTCTCGGGTACCGCTGGGAAGACGAGGAATGGAAGCAAGAGCCAATGTTACATGACGGTGCCTTTGGAGCTATTGGAGGCTTGATTACCTCCATAGAAGATTTTGGCAAATATGTAAGCTTTCATCTTTCAGCTTGGCCACCCCGAAGCGATCAGGACAATGGACCTGTAAAGAGAAGCACACTTAGGGAAATGCACAGACCCCATTTCCCCAGATTAAATGCCCAGGGCAGGGATTTTAATGGGGATACATGTCCTTCCATATCAAGTTACGGATATGGTCTGGGTATTACCGAAGATTGTAACGGGCTTAAACGGGTATCACATGGTGGGGCGCTTCCTGGATATGGAAGCAGTTACTCATTTTTTCCAGAATACGGAATTGGAATCATAGCCTTTGGAAATCTTACCTATACAGGCCCATTGCCTTTAAATGATATTGGAAAATTACTTTTCAAAACAGTGGGGCTGGAGCCAAGACAACTTCCGGTTTCTGAAATATTGAACCAAAGACAAGAGCAGTTGACTCAATGGATCGGGAATTGGAACCAAGAAATGGAAGATAAATTTTTGGCTGAAAATTTTTACCTGGATTTCTCGCGAAAACATCGCATTGACCAAATTGAAGAAATTTTACAAAAAGCAGGAAAAATAAATTCCGCTTCCAAATTGGAACCGATCAACCAACTTAGGGGACGCTTTAAACTGGAGGGCGATAAGGGATTGGTGGAAATATTTTTTACATTGACCCCGGAGAAGAACCCCAAAGTTCAGCAATTGGATGTTTCCTTTGCCAAAAGTGACAACTAGGACCGAACTCAGATAGGGCTAAAGATCAATTCCCTATAGGGAAGCGTTGGAGCATTTAAATCCCATTTAGGGTAGAAATGGCCAGGTTCTAAAATAGGAAATGTAGATTTTTCAATAAAAAGTAATAGAATGACAAATATTATAAAGTTAAGGGCTGTAAATAACTTAATGATGTTTGTTGCCTTACTGGGCTTGCATACGTATTTACATTCCCAAACAAAACCGGTTAATACGGCCCTAGTGCATATTCGGGTGGTAGAATCGGAATCGAACGCAATAACACCTGTTATGGCATGCATAAGAAGCCTCACGGACAACAAGGTCAGAATCCCACCTAATGCCGCCATTGTAGACACGGTGTCCAGCACAAAGGATTTTTACGAAGGCATAGAATACCGGGACCATAAAAATTGGATAGGGCCGGTGCGTAAAATGAATGGCATAGGTAATAATGAGGATAGGAGTTTTGTTTATGGGGAATTGGCTTCCATTCCACATTGGGAGGAACCAGTGGCCTACCAGACATCGGGCGATTTTACCATTACCTTGCCCGTAGGGACATGGCAGATAAGCATGGAACACGGCAATGAATACATTCCCATAAAGGAAGAGTTTCAGGTTAAGGAAGGCGATAAGGAAATTACCAGGACATTTCAACTTGAACGTTGGATCGATATGCCCCAACTAGGATGGTACTCTGGCGATATCCATGTACATCATCCAACAAACCGGCCAGCGTTTAGAAAATTCTTGTTGGAATATGGCAAGGCAGTGGACATCCATCTGGTCAATACTCTTGAAATGGGGCATCACATAGATGCAACTACAGCATTTAAACAGGAAGGCTTTGGAGATGAATTCGACCTCAATGAAGGGGATGTCTGGTTGGTCTCGGGACAGGAGGGACCACGAAGTACCTATGGCCATGTTATAGGCTTAAATATAAATCAATTTATTAGTGACCATACCAACTATAATTATTATGATCTAGTTTTTAAGCAATTGCACGATCAGCCGGGAGCCATCGTTGGTTATGCCCATTTTTCATGGAATGGTTGCGATTTACCTCGTGGGTTTCCTTGGTATGTAACCACTGGGGAGATAGATTTTGTAGAATTGTTGCAATTCTCGAAAATCAATACCCTTGATTATTACGACTACTTAAATTTAGGGTTTCGAATTACAGCCGCTGCGGGTAGTGATATACCTTGGGGATCTACCTTGGGAGAGGTAAGAACTTTTGTTTATACCGGAGACAATTTTAATTCAACTAGCTGGTTTGAAGGATTTAAGAACGGCCATACCTTTGTTTCCAATGGTCCTATTATATTTTTAGAGGCCGATGGAGAGCTCCCTGGGTCAGAGCTTATCCGTTCCAGGGGCACAGTTAGCAATATTCGGGTAGAAGCCCGTTCCCATGAAAAAATAGGTAATATTGAAAGTGTCCGTATTTATAATTCAGATGGCCTGTTGACAGAAAAATTGAATCCGGAAAAAGACGATGCCATCACGATCGGCCTAGAACACCATCTTGATCGGAGCCAGTGGTTGGCCGCCGTTGTATACTGCGATAATGGTGCCGTAGCCCACACTACCCCGGTATATTATATAGTAGATGGAAAACCAACTTGGAATGCTCAAAAAGCCCCTGAAATTATTGAAAAACAACTGCAATTGATCAATATCATCGAGGAAGAGGTAAAAGAGGGAAAAACGAAGGACCCAGGAATTATAAAGAGACTAAAATTGGCCAAAAGATTTTATGATCACATGGGTAAAGAAATTAAAATGGACTAATCATAGTTTGTTTATACAAACAATGATCAAGGCCAAAGCGTTGGTTTTATTGAGAAAGGCCTTCAAAAATTAAAGAAATACTCCTAGGCCCAAAGGTTAGGGGTTTCAATATCATACCATATTGAAGTCCAACCGCAGGTTCCAGAAGGGTGCCCTAAGTTATTTTCTCTCGATGACACAATTATTTCATCACAATCCCAATTTGTGTATTTTATAAATGTAAGGTCTGTGAATATCCAACACTTCATTATTTCATTTTGGATTATCCCTAATCCAACTTATTATTATTTTAGTACATTGTTCAATTAAAATGGTGATTTATGGATATATTTTTTCAGCATGTGAACCCTATAAACGCCTCAATTTATATGAGACATGCCAAGCAAAATCATTTTGTGGTGCCTTGGCACTTTCATCCTGAGATTGAGATTATGTACGTCATTAATGGTGAGGGAACAAGGATTGTAGGGGACAGTATTCAGCAATTTAATGCCGGAGATTTTGTTTTGGTAGGTTCCCATACCCCACATCTTTGGCGAAATCACAATGAATATTATGAAAATAAAGGCCTGTATTCCGAGTGTTTATTGCTTTTTTTTAAGGAAGAGACGTTCGGTACTGAATTTCTATCCATCGAAGAAATGTCAGGTATTAAGAGAATGTTGACCGAGGCTAAAAGGGGACTAAGATTTTCCGGTCATCGTTCTGAAAAATTGAAGAACTTAATGCTCCAGGCATATAATGAAAAGGGAATTGACAGAATACTAACATCGATAAGACTATTGAATGAAATGGCGCAGTTTGAAACATCTGAGGTCCTTTGTAGTAAAGGTTACATTCCAGATGTAAGCTACAGGGATTATGACCGTTTGGATAATTGTCTTGAATTCATAATGTCCAACTATAAGAAGAGTATAACACTGAAGGAAGTGGCAGATATAGCAAACATGACCCCTAATTCTTTTTGTAGGTATTTTAAAAGAAGAACCAATATGACCTTTTCAAAATTCTTAATTGAATTTAGGGTTGGCAAAGCTTGTCAGCTTTTGTTGAATACCGAAAAAAAAATCATTGAAATAGCTTTTGACTGTGGTTTTAACAGCCTTTCCAACTTCAACAATCAATTTGCGAGTGTAAAGGGGATGAGCCCAAGGGAATATCGAAAGAAAAAGGCCTAGAAAAACCAAATCCTCGGCTGTATATTTGGACGGATTTTGGTATGGAACCAGCGTCCTAGACAATGTTTACAGAAAAAAGACCTCCCAACGCAAAACCAACAAAATATAGGTGGGCGGAGTTCAATATACTTTTTGAAAAAAACTATTCCAAGAACGGCATTTGATTACCGCCAAGACCGGCCAATACGCCTTCCGATTTTTTTTGACACGATAAACAAAAGCAGATTCTTATCAAGAAAACCATTTCTTATTTTTTTGAAAGCGATACTTATCTGAGATTCCACCGTTTTGATGGAAATCCCCAATTTATCCGCGATTTCCCTATTTCGATATCCATCCCTTTTACTAAGCAGCAAAATTTCCCTGCATTTATCCGGCAAAAGATCCAATAATCCTTTTATCCTTTCTATTTTCTCCAAAAAAACTGTGTCATCCTCATCAACCCTATAGGACATTGCTTCATACTTTAAGGCAACCAGGAAGTCATCTTGTTTTTTCACTTTCCGGGTTTGATGTAAAAAGGCGTTGTAAACAGATTTGTACAAATAAGCCTTGAGAGAAGTATGTATCCGTAGTTCAGATCTTCTTGTCCAGAGCTTTATAAATTCGTTCTGAACAATATCTTCCGCATCCTCCATGAGGCCTGTAAACTGAAAAGCGTAAGAACAAAGTGGTCTATAATGCAAATCGAAAAGCTCTTTTACAGCATTATTATCACTTTTTTGGATGCGCTTCCACAAGATTTTTTCCTCCATAAAATGATTTGATCGAATTCTGTAATCTAAGTACGGTTATGTAAAGATTAAAAAAAAAAACTAGAATACTCTTTAGGGGTAAATGCAGGTTTTTGTATCATACAACTAAAAGTACCCATTTCTAATTCATAATCATATAAAGTGAAAACACTTATTGCTAAATATTTAACTAGTGCTCTCTCAGAAGAGGAAACCGAAATCTTGCGGGACTGGCTTAAGGAATCAAAAAAAAATCGAGAGGAATTTAAGGCCACAGTGCGAGCCAATCAAGAATTGGATTACGTATTGCGTACAATTGATTCAGAAAAAGCTTATGACAGTATTCTTAAGAAAACTACCATAAATAATAAATGGACTTTTGGAAAGAGCCGTAGTATATTTAAATATGCTGCCGTCCTGCTCTTAATAGTGGGCACCTCTTTTCTTCTTTACCATATTTTAAACGTTGACGCTTCGTTTGGGTCCAATGCCCAAATAGAAAGTGCTACAGAGATTACCTTGGAATTGGAGGACGGAAGTCTTCAGATATTAGAGGAAAATAAACGCACGGCCATTACCAACAAGGAAGGCGAAAAAGTGGTTAGCCAAGAGTACGGCAAAATTAAATATGAGGATAACAAAGAGATTGAAGGGACCGAGTTGGTCTACAATCAACTTACCGTGCCCTACGGAAAACGATTTGAGGTGGAACTGGCGGACGGTACAATTGTTTATCTCAATGCCGGCACAAAATTCAAATATCCCAGGTTGTTTACCGATCCAAAAAGTAGGGAGGTATTTTTAGATGGGGAAGCCATGTTCAGCGTAAAGAAAAATGCCTCCCAACCGTTTATTGTACATACCGAAAAAATGAACGTACGTGTCTTGGGGACCAAGTTTAATGTTTCCAGTTATAAAAACGAAAGCAATACCTCCGCCGTATTGGTAGAGGGAAGTGTTGCCGTATACAGACCCTCGGAAATTTTTGATGAGAATAAAAATGTTGTTCTACCCCCCAAACACCAAGCGGTATTTCAAGAAGATGATATCATAGTACAGGAGGTAAATGTTCAGAAACATATTGCCTGGACAACAGGTAAACTATACTTTGTAAATGATTGTTTCGAGAATATCATCAAAGAATTGGAAAGGCATTTTAATATCAAAATCCAAAACAATTATTTGGATTTGAACCGTACCAGATATACTGGAACCTTTGATTCGGAAACAATTGATCAGATATTGGACACTTTTAAAAAGAATAGCCAATTTGACTATTTAAAGAAGAATGGTGAAATAATTATTGAGCCTACCCAGGAACCCACAGAATTCAACTAAACACTATAGAAAACTAAACTGATGCTGCCTATGAGATAAACCGAAAGACATAATTCATCAAAAAAAAATCGGGAAATGTTGCTGCATTCCCCGATTTCAAAACTGATTTTACAGCTGTCTGTAACAAACTTAAAAATCATTCAAATTTATGAAAAAACCAAACACCGTGGAATGGTTGTGCAAAATCGTTCCTAAAATTGATTTGAAAATGAAATTAACTTTCCTTTTTCTTATTGTCACCCTCTTTCAATTAAAGGCAAATTCCGGATATTCCCAAAACGTGAAGGTTAGTCTTGACCTTTCCCTGTCAACTTTGGCAGACGTTATCTCGGAGATTGAAAGTAAGACCGAGTTTAAATTCTTTTATAAAAATGAGGACGTGCAACTCGATAAATTAATAACCTTAAAGGTGAAAAATTTACGTATTGAGCCCATTTTGGATAAGATTTTCAATAACGATCTGGTAACTTATGAGATATATGGCAAGCACATAATAATTAAAAAGGAAATACAACCTTCAAAATCGGAGTTTGCATTGAGTGCAATAACCAAACCCTTAAAACAAGGACATTTGGTTACAGGTTCCGTATTGGACGAAAATGGTTTGCCATTGCCAGGTGCCAATATACTGGAAAAAGGAACCACCAAGGGAACACAGACCGATTTTGATGGAAACTTTTCCATATCCGTTACCGATGGGAATGCTATACTAGTGTTTTCCTATCTCGGGTATACCTCCAAAGAAATTCCGCTCAATGGGCTCACCAATATTGAAGTAGCACTGTTACCTGACGCTTCCAAATTAAATGAAGTAGTTGTTATGGGATACGGTACACAAAAGAAAAAGGAAATAACCAGTGCCGTAACAAGTATTAAGGCAGAGGACTTTAACACAGGCAATATTACCAATCCGGCACAATTGCTACAAGGTAAAGTGGCAGGTTTAAGCATTACTAATCCGGGATCCGATCCAAATGGCGGTTTTTCGATCAGGTTAAGAGGATTGTCCACCTTAGGGGCCAATACAGGTCCATTAATCGTTGTTGATGGTGTTCCAGGGGTTTCGCTATTAACTATCGACCCAAATGATATTGAATCTATGGATGTCCTTAAAGATGGCTCTGCTGCAGCCATTTATGGCACACGGGGCTCCAGTGGTGTAGTATTGGTTACCACGAAGAGTGGGAAGGCGGGTCAATCCGTTCTGGAATACAATACTTATGTAAGCCTGGAAAATGTGGCTCGCAAGCCCTCTGTAATGACCCCCTCCGAATTTATAGCCGTTGGTGGTACAGACCATGGCAGTGAGACGGATTGGTTCGATGAAATTACCAGATCTGCTGCAACCCATGTACATAACCTTTCCTTTAGTGGAGGTAACGGAGGAACTACCTATAGGGCTTCTGTAAATTACAGGGATGCTGAAGGCATTGCACTTAATACTGGTTTTCAACAACTTATAGGCAGGGTCAATATTACCCACAGAGCTATTGATGATAGGCTAAGGGTGTCTTTAAACCTAACAAGTCAAAATAGAAAAGAGCAAAAAGGTAATGTTGCGGCTTTTCAATTTGCCACTACCTACAATCCTACAGCTCCTGTGCATGGAGGACCTGAAGCTGAAAGGTTTGGCGGATATTGGCAGGAAATTTTGTTCGGCTATTACAATCCGGTAGCCGTTCTTGAACAAAACAATAACGATCAAAAACGCAAAGCCAGTCTAATTAACGTAGATGCGGATTTTAAGTTGATTGACGGTTTGAAGATTGGTGCCCGATACTCCCGAGAAGATATTAGCTGGCTAGATGGTTCCTACTACAGGAGTGATAGTTATTTGAATGGATTTTCCTCAAACGGGAGTGCTTCAAGGAATATAAATGATATTGAGACCCAGCTTTTTGAAACTACCTTGTCCTACAATAAAGATTTGGGGGATTTTGGTCTGGATGCCGTTGCCGGTTATTCGTATCAAGAATTTACAAATGAAAGCTTCAATGCAAATGGAGGAGATTTTATTACCGATGAGCTATTGTACAACAACCTCGGACTTTCTCAAGATTTTACCAATGGACTGGGGAATGTGGGAAGTTATAAGGGTGCTTCCAAATTGATCGGCAGTTTTGCAAGAGTGAGTCTGAATTATCTGGATACATTTTTCCTTAATGCGAGCATACGAAGAGAAGGGTCTACCAAATTTGGAGAAAATAACAAATGGGGAAATTTCCCCGGGGTTGGTGCTGGTATAGATTTTTCACAGCTATTGGATAGTGACAAAATAACCCAATTAAAACTTAGGGGAAGTTATGGTATCACCGGTGCTGTGCCCTCGAGCAATTATCTTTCCCAATTAAGATTCAGTTCTGGAAATAATTTCTTCTATAATGGGGAATTTATACCAGCCTTTCGGCCTTCTAGCAACCCTAATCCGGATTTAAAATGGGAAAAGAAGGAGGAATTGGATTTTGGTTTGGACTTTGCCTTTTTTGACGACAGTCTTTCCGGTTCTATAGACTACTACGATAGAAGAACGACTGATGGAATTTTTAATCTTCCTGTTTCAGTTCCACCTAACCTGTATCAAGATAAGTGGTTGAATGTAGGCGAAATCAAAAACTCGGGTGTAGAAGTAACGCTTAACTATAATATGAATTTAGGAAAGAATGTTTCCTATACACCTACCTTCACCTTTTCAACGTATAAGACTGAACTTATAACGCTTTCCGGTGACGATGCTTCCTTTGGAGAAAATGGGGTTCAAAAATTGGCCATATTAGGTTCGCCCGGTCAGAACATTAATTTGATCCGTGTGGAAGAAGGCGCAGAAATTGGTCAATTTATTGGGTGGCAATTTGACGGTGTCAATGATGATGGGACATGGAGGTTTAAAGATCAAAACAATGACGGAACAATGGATACTAATGATGAAGTGATTATTGGAAATGGTCTGCCGGATTATGAAATCGGATTTAACAATTCACTTAAAATCGGCAGATTTGATATCAATGCATTCTTCAGAGGGTCTTTTGGACATGATTTGATCAATACGTTTAGAGCATTTTATGAAGCTCAATCAGTATCTACATCATATAATGTGACTAAAACCAAATACTACCTGCCAGAGTTGACCGATAGAGCCATTTATTCAGACTATCATGTAGAAGATGGGTCGTTCTTTAGATTACAAAATTTAGATATTGGCTATAATTTTGATGTTTCAGACTTTAAGGCTTTAAAGGGATTAAAATTATACGCTACAGGTCAAAATTTGTTTACAATAACGGATTATACCGGTGTGGATCCAGAAGTTAGATATGCCGACGGAGGAAATGTTTTGGCTCCTGGTATAGACCGTAGAAATACATGGTTTACCTCAACTACTTTCACATTGGGACTAAATGCTAAATTTTAAAAAACAAACACGATGAAAATAAATAATCTTAAAATAGGAACTTTACTCATAGGCGTCCTGTTATTCTTAGGATGCTTCGATTTGGAGGAGGAAGTATTTAGTGAGGTTACCGCCGATAATTTCTTTTTAACAGATGAACAGGTGGTTACCTCTATAGGAAGTATCTATACGAATCTATATAACTATCTGGGCAATGACAATATGTGGTCCCTTAATGGTGCTTCTACAGACGAATTGGTCATTCCAACCAAAGGGACGGATTGGTTTGAAAATGGTCATTGGCAGCGTTTGCACCGGCATGAATGGCTTCCTACGGAGCCCTATTTAAACATCAATTGGAACATGTTATATTTTGGTGTAAATTCATGTAACCGGGTCATTTATCAATTGGAGGAAATAGGTACGGATGAAGCCCTGGCGTTTGTGCCCGAGCTAAGGGCCTTTAGGGCTTTCTACTTTTTTCATTTGATGGATCTATATGGTGGCGTACCGCTCATAACAGATTTCTTGGATGATAATCCCTCCCCCTCCCGAGCTTCGCGTAAAGAGGTTTACGATTTCATTGAGAGTGAGCTTAAATCTACGCTTAACGATCTCTCCAGAGATGTAACATCGTCCTATGGACGAATGAACTTTTATGCCGCACAGGCAACTTTGGCCAAATTATATGCGAATTCCGAGGAGTATATTGGGGAAGCTCGATGGGAGGATTGCTTGGCGGCCTGTAGGGAAATAACAGGTTCTGGCGCCTTTAGCATGACATTGGATTACTTTGATAATTTTGATGCGGATACCGAAGGAACATCCGAGTTTATTTTTGCCATTCCTTATGATGAAACCGACGCCAAAGGTAATGTCACAGGTGTCATATCATTGCATTATGCTAACCGGGACACCTATGATTTAGCCTATCAACCTTGGAACGGCTGGACTGCCGTTGGAGAATTTTACGATTCCTATGAAGATACGGATAAGAGAAAGGGGGTGCCAGAAAATGCTAAAATAAGAGGAAATTTTCTTGTGGGACAACAATTCAGTAGCAGTGGTGAACCTTTGATTGATAATGCTTACGAGCCTGAAGACCCAGATGGGGCCATCATAGTATTTACCCCACATCCAACTTCTACCGATGGCTTGTTTTTCTTGAGACAAGATGGTGCAAGATTGTCGAAATTTGAATATGAAAAAGGCGGTAGGATAGACATGAACAATGATTTTGCAATATACCGATACACAGATTTTGTGCTTTTGGAAGCAGAAATGTTATGGAGATTGGATCGGGAACAAGGTACTGCCTTAGCCCTTGTAAACGCCGTAAGGGATAGAGCAGGCGTATTGCCCTATACGGAACTCACAGAAAAGAATATCTATGATGAAAGGGGCCGGGAGTTGTTTGCTGAAGGTATCCGTAGACATGATATGATTAGGTTTGGAACATATGGTGATGCCTGGTTTGAAAAAGCTCCATCAGATGCCACCAAAACAATATTTCCAATACCACAGAATCAACTTGACTCCAATGCAAGTTTGACCCAGAATCCTGGATATTGATAATTAGAAAATTGAGTTAGTTAGTTTGATTGCAAATGGTCCTCGAGGTTAGTATCTTTAAAATCCTTCCTCGAGGTCATTGCTTTTTAGTGTATAGATCCTCTAGCAAATTCAAAATCATTGCATTATCTCTAATAGAATTGCCATGTGTATTGGCGGGACTATTGGCGGGAATGTTATATGAAACTATTTATTTCCTTATTGGATACTAAAGAAAACAACAATGACTTTTCAAATGAATTGACTATGCAAAACTGTTTCTCATTAAGCGAGCTTGTAAAAAAAATACGTATTGTTTTCTTCTTGGGATTCTTTTTATCAATGTTAATTGGTTGTGATCCTGCAATACAATACCGAAAATTGGTGAAAAACCAATTGAATAGTGGAATTACCAATGACACCCTATTCCATGGCGTATATTTTGGGATGACCTATGATGAATATTATAATCATATTACAGCGCTGGGACACCAGGGCAAAGTGTCACAAGGGGGTGACATGAGTGTACAATGCGAAATTGATGAATTTGACACCAAGATCAGAATGAATTTTGTTCCAGAATATATCAATGACAGCATTCAGGTTATGAGGGTTACCTATAGCTATGTTAGCTGGGCTCCTTGGAACAAACGCACCACAGATGACCTCCTGTGGAAAGATGTTATTAATCTTTATAGGAATAAATATGGTCCAAATTTTATTCAATTTAAATCCAACCAAAGTGCTAGACCAGCTCTAGTATGGGTTTTGGGCAACCAAAGAATCACTTTATTCCAAAAGGACGAGGCAAAAGTGAATGCCAGATTCACTAATCTGAGAAAAACCAATAGCTAAATAGTGTTAATATCTAAAACATAATGCGATTAAACCAAATAGTTCAATTGGGAATAATTCAAAAAGGCCTGGTAATACTCTGGGTTTTTTACTGTTGCAATTCATGTGGGGACCGTATAGAGGAAAAGCCCCCATCCAATACGCTTTTCAGTTTGTTATCCACGGAAGAAACTGGCCTTGATTTTATTAATAAATTGACATTCAGTTCGGATTTTAATGTGTACAAGTATAGAAATTATTACAACGGAGGAGGAGTAGCCTTGGGAGACGTTAATAACGATGGATTTTTGGATATTTATTTCACCTCCAATATGTCTGAAAACAAACTGTACCTTAATAAAGGTGAGGACGGGTTTAGTTTCAGGGATGTATCGGAAAAGGCTGGTGTACAGGGAGGACAGTCCTGGTCTACAGGGGTAAGCATGGCAGATGTTAATGGGGATGGCTGGCTGGATATTTATGTTTGTAATTCAGGGAATATTAAAGGAGGTAATAGGCCAAATGAATTGTTTATCAATAATGGTCCCAATAGTAAAGGTTTAGTAACGTTCACGGAAAAAGCCACCGAGTTTCAAGTGGCGGATATGGGGTTTAGTACGCATGCCGCATTTTTCGATTATGATAGGGATGGCGATTTGGATATGTATTTACTAAACAACTCCTTTAGACCTATCGGTACCTTTAATTTACGGATAAACGAACGTTTTGTACGGGATAGTGTTGGTGGTGATAAATTATATAGAAATGAAGGAGGATATTTTAAGGATGTGAGCCAGGATGCCGGAATATACGGTAGTATAATAGGGTTTGGCATGGGAGTCACCGTGGGAGACTTTGACAATGATGATTGGCCAGACATATATGTTTCCAATGATTTTTTTGAACGGGATTATATTTACATGAACAATGGAAATGGAACCTTTAGAGAGACCTTGGAGTCACAAACCAAAAGTATTAGCGCAACTTCTATGGGAGCCGATGCTGCCGACTTGAACAACGACGGACTTCTGGATATTTTTGTGACTGAGATGTTACCCAAGGATGAAGCCCGCCTGAAAACAAAGACCACATTTGAAAATTGGAATAAGTATCAATTTAACCTGGAGAATGATTACTATCATCAATTTACCAGGAATACACTTCAATTCAACCAGGGGAAAAAACCTTATTGCGAGGATATTTTCTTTTCCGAAGCAGGTCGTCTCTCGGGAGTTGAAGCGACGGATTGGAGTTGGGGCGCCCTAATTTTCGACATGGAAAATGACGGCCTAAAGGATATTTTTGTAGCCAATGGAATTTTCAAGGACCTTACCGATCAAGATTATATCCAGTTTATCTCGGATGAAGCTACCAGAAAGGAAATGGCGACCAATAACAAAATAAATTTTGAAAAACTGGTAGAGGTCATCCCATCCAACCCCATACCAAATGTAGCCTTTAAAAACCTGGATGGAAACAAATTTGAAGATGTATCCCAGAATTACGGTTTGTCGCAGCCCAGTTTTTCCAACGGATCGGCCTATGGGGATTTGGATAACGATGGGGATTTGGACCTTGTAGTCAACAATGTTAATATGCCATGTTTTGTATATAAAAACAAGGCAAGGCAGTTTTTCCCTGAAAATGGCTATTTAAAATTGAAACTTGATGGCCGTAAAAACAACACCATGGCAATTGGCTCCAAAATTACCGTTTGGGTAGATGGCACCGCACATTTTCAAGAATTAAACGCCACAAGGGGCTTTCAGTCTTCAGTTGATCCAAGGCCCAATTTTGGTTTAGGCAAATCTGCCAAAATTGATTCCCTATTAGTGAAATGGCCAGATGGAAAAACAACTTTCCGGAAGGACATAGCCATAAATCAGATGTTGGAGCTATCCTATTTCAAAGATACCAACCCAGCAGTTGCCAAAAATAAAATTGAACAGGAAAATAGAATTTTCTCCTTTCCCTTGTCCCGGTATGAAAGTCTATATTCCCATAAAGAAAACAAGTATGTGGATTTTGACCGGGACCCACTAATAAATTTCATGTTGTCCACCGAGGGGCCAAAAGTAACGGTAGGAGATGTTAATGGGGATGGCCTTGAGGATTTCTTTATTGGCGGTGCAAAGAGTTCTTCCAGCGCACTGTATATACAAAATAATCAAAATGACTACCTCCAAACCAATGTGGCACTTTTTGAAGCAGACAAGGAGGGGGAAGTAGTAGACGCCATTTTTTTTGATGCAGATCAAGATGGGGATATGGACTTATATGTTGCCAATGGGGGCAATGAATTTTCCAATACTTCGGTAGCCTTAAGCGACATTTTGTATATCAATGATGGCAAAGGAGGTTTCTCTAAGTCTTCACAAATTCTTCCTAATGGTAAATTTGAAAGTAGCTCCTGTGTAAAGGCTGCAGACTATGACGGGGATGGCGATACCGACTTGTTTGTGGGAATTAGGTTGGTCCCCAATGTCTATGGATTCCCTTGCAATGGTTACTTACTGGAGAATAATAAAGGAAAGTTTACAAACGTAACCTCGGCAAAGGCCCCAGGATTGTTAAAATACGGTATGTTTACAGATGCTGTGTGGAGCGATATCGATTTAGACGGAGACCCCGATTTGATTACCGTGGGAGATTGGATGCCAGTAAGTGTTTTTGAAAATGTGGAGGGAGCACTTCTGAACCGTACAGAAAGTGCAGGTTTGTCCGGAACCAATGGCTGGTGGAATACAATCGAGGAAGGGGATTTTGACAATGATGGGGATATGGACTTCGTCTTGGGCAACCATGGGGAAAATTCCAGGTTCAGGGCTACCTTGAGCAAACCCATATCCATGTATGTCAATGATTTTGACTCCAACGGAAAGGTTGAACAGATAATAAGTGGATACAATAACGACGAATCTTATCCCATTGCATTGAAACACGATTTGGTAAATCAAATGCCCCATCTCAAAAAAAAATATCTCAAATATGAGAGCTATAAATTCAATTCGGTTCATGACATTTTTACTGCGGAGGAGATGAAGGGCAGTATTACATTAGAGGTTACCAACTTACAATCCTCTCTCTTAATTAACCAAGGCCAAGGAAATTTCGAAGTAAAGACACTTCCCTATGAAGTCCAAACTACTCCCATATACGCGTTTGTAGTAAAAGATTTTGACAATGACGGCTATTTGGACTTGGTTTGTGGAGGTAATTTATATGGTGTTAAACCTGAATTTGGCAGGTATGATGCCAGTTTTGGCAGTTTCCTAAAAGGTAGTCCACAGGGCTTTAAGTCCGTAAGTCCCAACGAAAGCGGATTATGGGTCGAAGGAGAGATTAGGGACTTGGAATTGATCAACGGGCAACACTTGATAGTTGCCAAAAACAATGCCCCACTGGAGATCTTAAAAATAGATCAACCTAAATAATCAAAGGTTGAAAGAAAGAAATCCAGGATACAAAAGTTATTGGAATACTTGGGAAAAATGGGGGTTATTCCAGTATTCCCAAAAACCAGTTGGTTCATGGGTAGGAGAACAATGAATGGAAGCGGTTACCCATTCTTTCCAGCATACGCGACTGGCAGATATATTATAATTCCCAAACTACCCTATATTCCCAATTGCCATCCATCCCACTTTTAAAGTCCTAATGGAGCATCGGTTTTAAAAAACAATAGGCTCCCAGTTTCCTGGGAGCCTATTTTATAAAGGTGGCCTTACACCAAAACCTATAAAATTAAAAGGGCATAACGTTGTCTAAATACCCGTAACATCAAATTCCCTTATTACGGCTTCGGAACCTACACCTTCAACAAATGTTACTCTAAAGTAGCGTGCCTTGGGCTCACCGGCCAATCCATATAATTGTGGATCATTACTGTATTGGTCGGGATTGTTAAATGTCCCTAGATCGGTCCAATTTACATTATCCGTACTAACTTCAAACTTTGTTTTTGTTGGCACCCTATCGTCCCATTTGTTTGCAATCTTAAAACCGGTAAGTGTCTTTTCCTCACCCATATCTATGACAAAATGATGCGGATATTGGGAAGCTCCTCCCCAGGGCGAGTGCCATGCCGTATTTAGGTCCCCATCCCACATTCTTTCTATATTCCAGCCGTCATAGGCTTCGGATGAAACTTCCAAAGCAACCCAGCCACTTCTGTCCAAGTAATTGGTTTGCACAACATCTACCTCGATAAATCTGACTATGGCATTCTTTTTTTCATCTGCCATTGCTACCCTTATAGATTGCGTCCCTCCCATCATAAAAGGGAGGTATACCTCCTCGGTGTCGGCCATTGAGTTCAGGGAAACAGAAACTTCTTGATTATCCCAATTGAGATAATTCATTTGAACATCAATATTCATCAAATCGGTGTTTTCCCAACTTATAATGGCTCCCCCAAGAACGGGACTCACCACAGCACTTTCCAGGATGGCCTCCAAAGCCACTGGTCTTTCTACCGTTAGCCAATCGGACGCAAATTCATCTATCACGGTTTCCTCCCCATCCTTTTCACCCGTAGGAACATAAAAGGTACGGTATTCCACCACCTGTGTAAAATCCAAGTTTGGGAGTTCAATGACCTCGTCCTCTTTATCCAAAATTGCTGTGATACTCTCCCCATTTGAAGTATATCTCACTTCGGTATTTCTAATCAAGGAGGTAGCCGGAGCAAAATCGGCAAGGCCCTGAACCCCGTCATAGGCAAAGGACTTTAACCTTCTGGGTACTAAAGAAGCCCTATAAGCTTCCCCAAATACGGTTAATGGTAGTTCTGTAGCGAGAGATTTACTGCCATTTTTACTTATGCTCTGTACAGAAAAGACATAATCACCTTCTTCCAGATCCTCTAGGATGTAGGTTTTATGAGAGTTTTCCCGGTCTGTATTGTCCAACGTAATAGTCTTTTCCCCAAAGGAAAACAACCATTTTTCAATATTGGTATTGCTGGTAACATCCCATTCCAATTGGACTCGTTTATTACCGGACTTTCCTTCTATATCGAGTGCTTTTGGCGTATAGGTTACTTCTCCATCCGCAATAAACGCTTTATAATTATCTTCCATTTTATCACAGGAACCTAGCACTAGACCCATAATTGCCAATAGATAAAAGGAATACACTGTTTTTCTTATATATGATAGATTATTCATCTTTATTTTATTTAATTATTTAGGCCTCAATATTAATTGATATCTCCCCAGAAGGTCATTTCCCCACAAGATCCCCAATCCAAGCCTGAAAATGTAGATTTGACCTTAATTCTGATGTACCGTACTTTTGGAATGTCCAATCCAAATTCAATGTCGTGCCCTGCAAAAGCAATTTCCTTGTCTTCATTGGTGTAACTACCCAGGCCTTCCGGTAATCCCGAAGGTTTTACAACTTCATAGTCCTTGAGTAAGGTCCATCCTTCCCAGCCTCCACTAACATTCAACTCACTGGCACCCCATATTTCAAATTTTCTATATTGGGCATCGAAGTATAAATAATAGCCATCGCCTTGTGTAAACTGCCAAAATTTCATCCTACTCAAGCTGGCTAAAACACCAAGGTCAAAAGTATAGGTGTAATTATCCGGCATATCACCATTGAAACCAACCAATCGACTATCGGTATTCTCGTCCCACAATCTTGGGATAGAACTTCCGCCATTTGGATTCCAAGGTTCTGTTTGCTTGACATCTCCAGGAAGGATTACTTCCTTGAACAAACCTTTATCCAACTTGGACTCGAAGTACGGATTTATTACTACATCCTTGTACGCGGAAAAATTTCCCCATCTATCCCTTATCCTTGCCCTAAAGCGATAGGCATCGGTATCAAAACCCCTTACGGATTGTTTGCCACTAGGGGCATCCGAATAGAAAGTTTCAATGACCTCCAAGGGACCGTCCGGTCCTTCCTCCTTTGTGGAGGCACTTAATATGACCGCAATTGGATCAGAATCTTCATTTTCCCAAGTAATATTCACGCCACCAAAAGTTTTTCTCATATTGATGGTCTTGAAAATATTCTCAATTGGAGGCGTTAAGGGCGCTACCTCCACTTTTAATGGCTCTGAGACATTTTCACTTCGATCTACACTATAGATATCCACGTTGTAAGTATCGGTGTCGCCAAAACCCTTTACAACCAAGGTATCGGAATAAACAGAAGACCTCACCTTAAACTCATTACCATTCTTTAATCTATACTTAGCTTCTATATACAAAAGATCTTCATCACTAGGTGGGGTATATTTAATAATAGCCCCGCCAGGTATATTGGTGACTACGGCCTCTATAATTTTGCCCGGTGCTATGCCATCATTGGAGATGGGTTGATTTTGATCTTGTGAACATCCGGCAAAAACTATAATGCCCAATGCCAAAACAACAAGGTGTATATTAAATTTCATTTTTTATGTTTTTTAGTTAATAATTACCAGCCCGGGTTTTGAACCAAATTAGGATTCAACAAAAGGACTTCGCTCCTTATTGGCCATAGGTAATTGCGCATGGTGAACTTTTGATTAAAAAAGGTAATCAAGTTGTAATACCCATCATTTTGATCAGAATCTATATTCCACCCTTGTATTGGGCCGTTCATATGATCTTGTAGTAGTTTCCACCGTCTAAGGTCCCAATATCTATGGTTCTCAAAGGACAGTTCTATCAAGCGTTCTTTCTGAATTATATCGCGCAGCCCATCTACGTTGGTAGGTTTCCCTGGGTTATTGGTATAATTCCCCCAACTTTGCACCACCCCTTCCAGACCGGCACGTTCCCTAATCTTGTCTATATAGGAATATACCTCTGCACTGGGACCACTATATTCATTTAAGGCCTCTGCATAATTTAAATACAATTCTGCCAAACGGATATAAGGAAATGAGTAGCGCTTACTAGAATATGAATTGCTAGTTCCAAAGGCATTTTCATAATTTACCAGCTTCTTTGGAAAATATCCGGTAATGGAGAATTTGGAAATGGTCTTTTTTCCCGAAGTCTCCCCTCTTTTGGCCTTTACAATATGCTGATCATTTTCGTCCAGTTTACCTTGACCATACCAGGTACCGCGATCAAATCCTAGATCGGCGTAAAACCTAGGTTCCCTATCAAAGTGTATTTGTGGAATTTCAGCTCCCTCTTGGATATCCAGGGAATGTGAAGCCTGGGCCGTCCTGAACGCTAGTGGATCTCTATCTGCCCATGCAATGTCCTCCTCAATGGGGACACCGTGATTGGTGTAATACTGTTCCACAATTCTATAAGTGGGCGCCATCCATTGTCCTGTTACCGTTTCCCCGGCCGTAACAAAATTGGCTTGGGAGTCGTATTGCCGGTCATCGTTTTGCGAGCTACCCCATACAATTTCCTTGTTCCAGGGATCCGTAACCCTACCCCTTAATGTAAGCTTGCGAACCGTTTCCGCTGACGGGTTTGTAACGACTAAATCGGAAAACTCATACAGGACGGCACCCGCCGCCTCAGCTTCTTCTATAGCTTCCAAACCGGCATCGGCTGCCCGCTTCCATTTTTCCTTGTCATATGGTCCAAAAAAAGGAGTCCCATCTATATTGTTAAAAGTGGAGTAATCAGGATTCCCGTTAAACAAAGGGCTAGCCGCCGTAAGTAATACGTCTGCCTTAACCGCCAATGCTATGGATTTGGTAATACGGCCCAACTCGTCCAATTCATTTAGAATAGTGGTAGGCAAACCTTCCGCAGCTTCATCAAGTAGGTCCACGATAAAATTTATACACTCGTCAAAAGATGCCCTAGGCAACCTAACTTCATCAGGTGTGGCCGAAACATCTATGTTCTCTGTAATCAACGGAATGGGCCCGTACATTTTTGTGAGGTAATAATGGTAGTAAGCTTTTAAAAATTTTGCTTCTGCCTTCCATTTTATTTTCTCAACATTGTCCAGCCCAGGAACATTGTCTACCCTGGATATAAAGGTATTACAGACCCTGATTCCTTGAAATAAATCGCTTCCACCTCCTCTTCCCTCATAAAAATTAAGCAAGGGTTCATTGGCATTTTGGGCATTTCTTGCAATATTGGACGGATTTTGCAGCCAATTGTAAACCTCTGAATTGGGCCAAAATTCGTCCCCTGTATACCAACCTGGAACCCAGCCCACACCACTAACATTTGGTAAATACGAATAGCAGGTGAATAAATATTTCCTGGCCTGTACTTCATCCGTAAAGGCATTATCTATGGTAGCCACGTTATCAGGGACTACATCCAAGTAATTATCACATGAGGCAAATAACCCCATGAGAAATACGATTAAATATATTGATTTTTTCATCCTAAATTTCTGTTATAATGTTATTTGCATCCCAAAATTAAATACCCTCTGTACAGGATACCCCAAACCATTACCGCCCATCTCAGGATCCCACAGTTTAAATTTGCTAATGGAAAGAAGGTTGGTCCCGGTCAGGTACATCCTAAACTTTGTAAGGTGCCATTTATCGATCAAACTGTCAGGAAATGAAAAACCGAGTTCTACTTCCTTAAACCTTAAAAAGGCTCCATTTCTCATAAACCAGGTACTGGTCTGACTGTTGTTTTCATTTACGGTCGTTGATAACCTTGGCCATAGGGCATATACATCTTGATTGGCTTCCGACCAATGGCTATCGGCATATATTTGCAAAAGGGCATTACTATCAATAACGTTTTCATAACCGGCATCACGATTATCTATAAATGGAGCGGTTGCGTAAGGGTCTACCCAGAAAGAGGATCTGGCGGATCCCTGGAAAAAGCCGGATAGATCAAAATTTTTGTATCCCATAGAAAAACCAAATCCATAAACAATTTCCGGTGTTGTAGGAAAGCCAATTGGGGCCTTATCATTATCATCTATTAGGCCATCACCGTTCAAATCGTGATATTTGATATCCCCGGCACCATAAATACCAAATTGCTGGGGGGAATTGGCTACTTCCTCCTCGTCTACAAAAAGGCGTTCGGCTATTAATCCATATTGTTGGTTAATTGCCTGTCCCGGATGGGAACGCCAAGGTGCATCTACATAATTAGGTTCTTCAAAAACCTTGAATTCACCTCTTGCATAGGTAAAATTGACCCTTCCCGAAAGCCACAGGTCCTTATTAAAACTGTTGTTATAGTCTATGGAAAAATCGATTCCTTCACTTTGTGCCTCCCCTACATTGGCCCTTACATCCGATTCAAGTCCTATACTAGGGGGAATAAAAGCCCTGTTCATTAAAATGTTGTCCCTTTTCTCCCTAAAGACATCGGCCAATACTTTAACCCTATCGTTTAAAAAGTTGATCTCCAGACCCAAATTGGACTTGTACGCCCTTTCCCAGGTAATTCTATCATTGGCATAGCGACCAATACTTACCCCCCTGCGATAATAGTCAAAATTCTTCCCGAAGCGATACCCACGACCGTCGTCGTCAAGATTTACCTGCGATAGGTAGAAAAATCTATCATCTTGATCACCTATGGCATCGTTACCGACAATTCCGTAACTAGCTCTTAATTTTAACCTGGATACTACTGAGAGCAAAGGCTCAAAAAAGGATTCCTCGGACACAGCCCAGCTCAAACCGGCAGAAGGAAAGAATCCGAACCGGTTATTATTGGAAAAACGTTCGGAACCATTATAACCAAAATTGAATTCCCCAAAATATTTACTGTCATAACCATAGGAAAGTCTAGAGGAAACCCCCAAATTCCTATAGGGTAATGACTTTTGGAAACTCCCTGTATTATTTCTCAAGGACGATCTCTTGGTATAGACCACAAGCCCGGTTACCTCGTGTTTTTCATTAAATGTACGGCTGTAATCAATTGCACCCTCTAAATAAAACGAGGTTGAAATATTTGGGGTATTTTCATTAAAATCCAAATATTCTGTACCGGTTTCCTCATTTAAGGAATTAAGGGTATAGGTATCGGTGTCCTTATCATAGCGTCCTATTTCATAAAAATATGGATTATACTGTCTTATAACATCAAAATCTGATGCCCTGGTCGTATTCATCAATATTCTGGCCTTTAGGCCTTGGGTAATCATATCAAAATTTTGCTTGATCTCTACCTGGGACAACAGCAAGGTTTTACTATTCTCACGATAGCCTTTTACCAGATCGGCATAAGGATTTAGATATCTGGCCCCGGTACTACTGCTCCCTGCACTATTTCCAAATAAAATATGACCAGTAGAAGCATTTGCCTCATCTGGCTCATAATATTTCGGATATAATACAGGATTTGTTCTCAAGGCCTTTTTATAGATTTCGGCTCCACCGTCTATTGGCCCTATATAGTCATCGAATGTACCATTGAACCTAACAATGGCCTCTGTGGTCTTGGTAAGGTCTATATTAATGTTAGATCTCAGTGTTAGGCGTTTTAGCTTAATATTGTTATTAAAATTATTGCGCTTATCCACCTTCAAGAGACCATTGTCCACACCATAGGAGCTTGCCAAGTAGTAGCGGACAGCACTACCTCCACCACTCAAATTAAGGTTCATTTTTTGGTTGTTCGTAAAGTCCTGGAACAATTCTTCCTGCCAATTGATCGCTGGATATACATTTGGATTGAGTCCGGCCATGGTGTTTGCAATCTTACTTTCGCTATATGGAAGTGGACCTATTGGGTTTCTTGTTCTAACCGCCTCATTATGCAATTGCATATAGGTAATAGGGTCTGCAAAATCCACTTTTCTTGTTGGGCTTGAAAACGAATTTTCAAATCTAACAGATATCTTTACCTTGCCCGTTACACCGCTCTTGGTAGTTACCAAAATAATCCCGTTTGCACCCCTTGCACCATATATGGCGGTGGCAGTAGCATCTTTTAAAATGGAAAAACTGGCAATATCATCGGTTTGTAATCTAGAAAGGTCGTCCAGGGTTAATTCTACCCCATCAATTAATATTAGGGGATCTTTTTTATAACCGAAAGAAGTTACACCTCTCACAAAAAATTCAGCATTATCCGCCCCGGGCTCTCCACTTCTCTGATAAGAAATAAGACCGGAAACCCTTCCTGCAAGAGCTGTGGTAAGGTTGCTTGAAGTAACCCTAAGTTCCGAGGGGGAAATGGTTTCAACGGCTCCCACTACACTGGATTTTTTCTGAGTTCCAAAACCTACTAGGACCACTTCGTCCAATTTGGCCGAATCTTCCAACATCACAACATCAATTGTATCCGAATCTCCCACCGTTATGGTTTTGGATAGCATTCCTAAATAGGAAAAAGTTAAACGATCCCCCTTGGTAGCCAAAATCAAATATTGGCCATCAAAATCGCTCTGGGTACCTATCAATGTCCCCTCTTTTAAAATATTGACCCCGGCCAAGGGTGTTCCCTGATCATCCGTAATAGTACCCCCTATCTTTTGTTGTAACATTGGGGCCCTAATGGGAGCAGATGGAATTACCTTGATTCCAGGATTATCCTTTTCCTCCTTTTTGCGGAGAACTATTTGTTTGCCAACAACGGTAAAAGTAACTTGGGTCCCTGAAAACAGGTCCCGTAGTATTCGGTCTATTCTTTTTTCCTTATAATGTGCGGACACCAAACGATGCTTGTCCAATAGGTTTTCGTTAGCCAGCACTTTGAATTCGCTCAGCGCCTCTATCTCCTCTAGCACATCTATAACATGCACAGCATCAAGATCTAAGGAGATTTTTGTATTCTGGGAATACGTATTGGCCTCGATCCTAAAGAAAGTGATAATTAAAAATAAGGTAGTTAGTTTCATTTTTAAATTATACTTGGGAAGGCCATACCATATAGGCCCCCAAATATTAAGTATTTTTTTCATACTTTTAATGTGTTTCTTGGTGGTTAATTAATTTAATTGATCGCCTTACCCAATCGGGATATGTTCGTAGCATATTCCGATTTTTTTATAAAGCGAATTCTTAAGAAATTTAAATTGCTTTCTATGTCATGGGCTCATGTTTTAAGGGTTGATTGATTTCTATTTTGTTTCCATTTATCTCAAATGAAAAATCTTCACTGGTCTGAAAGGACCTCAGCACCTCCTCTATGGTTTCGGAATCAAACTTTGCCAGGAATTTTTGGTCGTTTAAAAAGGTATAATTGTTTATTATGGAGACGTTATAATGTCTTTCGAGTACTTTGAGGATTTCGGAAAAAGGTTTACTCTTAAAGACCAACCTTCCACTAACCCAGGCAATATGTTCATTTACATCCACCGGATCCACCTTAATTTTATTTTGGGACTTTTCCCAGGCAGCCATATGGGCAGGTGTCAATAATATTGGTTTTTCGGCACCTTCTTTCCGCCCACGCAAATGGACCCTCACCGACCCTTCGGCCAAAACAGTACTGGTTTTACTATCCTCGGGATAGGCCGAAACATTGAATCTGGTTCCCAGCACATTGACATCCAACCCTTTTGTATTCACCACAAATGGATGGGAAGAATCTTTGGCAACTTCGAAAAATGCCTCACCACATAAAAAAACCTCCCTTTTACTTCCCTTGATAAATTGTATTGGATATTTAAGGGATGTACCCGCATTTAATATAATTCTGGTACCATCCGAAAGGAGTAGATTAAATCGTTTTCCATAAGGGACCCTTAACGTATTGTACTCCAATACTTCCTTGACCACCTTATTACTATACACCAAGCTTTGTCCTTTTTGGGCTCCAATCTCCCTTCCTTCGGAGTCCAGTACCAAAATAGAGCCATCCTCCTTTATAACTTGGGTATTGCCACTTTCCAATTCTAGCTTTATAGCATTATCGGTTATTTCAACCTGGCTACCCAACCCTCCCTTCACAAGGTACAAGACACATCCAAGACCAAAAACAACTGCCGACATAGCAGCGTATTTCAAAGTTGTGATCTTAACCTTTTTACGCCTATTTTCAATATGTTGCCTTATGTTTTCCTTATACTGGAAAATGCCCTTTTCAAGATCTATACGTTTGGTGGTTTCGTCAAAAGTAGAGGCAATATATTCTGCCTTTATCCAATGGAATCGTTTTTCGTTTTCCACCGAAGAAGCAATCCAAGCCTTAACCGCATTATTCTCGGCAGGGGTGGAGGTACCCCTTATATATTTTATTATTTTTTCCTTGTCCACAATTTTTTGCTATACTATAAAGTATAGACGATTCAAAATGGAAAGGTACTTAAGCCAAAATTGAAAAAAATAAAAAAAAAGGCAAAAAATCCTTTAAATGGAATTTCATATGTTTTAAGGCATTGAAGATATGGTTGTCTACCGTTCGTTTGGAAAGATTAAGTATTTGCGCAACCTCTCTGTTGCTCAGCCCCTCTACCCGGCTTTTTATAAAGACATTTTTGCACTTTTCCGGAAGCAATTCAATACTGTTTCTAATCTTTTTATTTAGTTCATTTTCCAAAAGTAAAGAGGCCGATTCATCTTTTATAAACCGGCATTGTGCCTCCATGTTTCCTTGGTAATAATTATGGGAATATAAATTCTTAACCTTTCTATGCTTAATTTGGTCCAAGCATGCATTTTTGGTCATCGTATAAAGATAATTATTGACATTGTTGATCTTATCAAGCTTATCTTTCTGCTCCCAAACCTTTAAAAATACATTCTGAACTATATCCTCTGCTTCCTCCATTGAACCTAAATACCCTTTGGATATATGCAATAGTTTATCGTAATAAAGGCGAAACAAAGCTTCATAGGCCTCTTCATCTCCCTTTTTTAAAAGATCAATAAAAAAAATGGAATGCACGTTGGTGGTGGTGGTTTTTCAGGATTTTAATTATAAGTCTCAGTCTAGTTTGCGATAGTATTTTTAATTAAATAAATTCCTCGTTCCAAATTATTGTAATCGTCCATGTATTTTCCAAATGGATCGGAAAGTACAGGGGTTTTATATATGATGTCCAATATAAACCCTAGGGTTCTTAACTGGAACTGGTACCCATTTTATTAATTCTCCATAGCAATCATTAAAAATAAACGCCTACCAATATAGGATATATTACCAGAATTTCAAACGCTATAAATCTCTATCCCACAATTTGGCCCTATCAATAATATTAAATTTCCAGGATTTTTGTTAAATATATACATTTTCCCCAATATGAAGGCCTAATGGTAAAATACAGGGCCATTCCCTAAATTCCAGGTCAAAATTCCTATAGGATATATATACCCTTGTCCCATTCACCCTGTCTTAGGAACTACATTAGAGACCCAGTATTCCAACAGCAAAGACCAGAGTTCGCAATTCAATTATATATACAAGATACTTTTAGCCTTCACCAATAAACATAGATATAAGCAAAAATATATTGTAGATCAATTAAAAACTCCTTGTCAATATTCATAAACCTACGGTATCTTAACATTGGCTATCGGAACAGTGCTTATTCCAGAGGTAATAAAAAAACAGGGCCATGATTACATGACCCTGTTCAATGGACTTTCAACTAATAGTCCGTTACGTTTATTGACTTGTCCTTAGGTATTTTGTTCAAGGTGTACCAAGCCTCGGTAGACCAGAGTGTTTTCCCCGTATCACTTTTCAATGTGGGGTTTAGGTGAAAGTAGACCATATGATTTTCCTGCAATCCATTGATAGCCACAAATACTTTCTTACGATCTTTGGATAATTGTACCCGCGATAATTTCATTTTGGCTTTCCCTAATTTAGGGCCTCCGTATTCTGGAGTGGGCAAATAATACCACGTTTCCACTTCCATATGCGACGGACTTAAAGTTATATCCCCGGCCAATGGCTCCGTCAACTCAATTTCAAAGCCATTGGACAACGCATTTATGCGCAACATTTCAAATGTGGAACTCCCATTGAATTCCAAACGCTGGAGACCATAGTTTAATTTCCCATAATGACCCCAATTCCCCGAAACACCAATACCACCCACAATCAAAGATCCATCAGGGGCCCATACCAATCTATTTACCCCGGCCTCGACTCCTTGGGAAAACCTGAACACACTCCCCTGTAATTGCCCTTCTACCTCTTCATAAGCAACCCTCTTTATACCTCCATGGGTAACCTCCCCATGAATCAACTGGTTTTTATATGGGCCGAGGTTTAAGTAGGTTGGCTGACTGGGAGAATTGCCTATTTCGTCCTGGGGCAGCCAAACCACTGGAAGTTTTTCTTTCAAATCCTTAGTACCATTGAAGTCTACGGACCGTGACCCATAGAATTCCCCCTTTTTAATATGAACGATTTTGGACGCGGGCAGCCAATCCCCTTGGTTGTCCGCCACAAAAATCTGGTCATCCCCATTGAGTCCGATTCCATTGGGAGTTCTAAGGCCAGAAGCTATAAATTGGACAGTTCCATCCAATGGATTTATTTTAACGACCTTGCCCCTATCCGCTATCTGTGGATCGGCACTTGCCCCACCAGGTAATATGGCGGTTGCCAGTGTAGCATAGAAATAACCCTCCTTATACGCCAGACCAAATGCGAATTCGTGAAAGTTGGCCGAAACCCTCCAATCGTTGCTCACCGTCTCGTACTCGTCTACAACTTCATCACCGTCATGGTCAATGAGCCTGGTAAGCTCATGTTTTTGCAATACGTAGATCTCATTGCCCACTACTTTGACCCCCAAAGGTTCGGCCAGACCTGTCGCGATTCTTTTTACCTCAATGTCATTGCAGTCCTTCGCCAAATAGTTTTTAATATAGTACACAGAGCCATCGGCATCCCAAGTACTTAAAACGAGGGTGCTATCTGGTTTAAAGTCCATGCCCCCTACCCTTGGTTCAAAACCATCGGGCCTCATATCGTAAAGGGAAAAGGATGGGTGTACAGCTACCAGTGATGTTTTGTCGCCCGGCATGTGCACCTCTTGTGGAGGGGGAGGCGGCAATGGTTTGGATTTTATAAAATCTTTGGAAGAATAGGAAAGTACTTCTTCGGAAACAATCCCAAATGTGTTGGTTTTTTTATCAAACCATTGCAAGGAAACTGCAGCGCCCCCACCTCCCTGTTCAAAAACTATCTTTATCGCATGTTTCCCCGCCTTTAGATAGGTTTCCCCATCTATGGCCTCAAAAGCATGATATCCCCCATTGTCTATAACCAATTTATCATCAATATACAGGTGAGAACCGTCATCACTAATTAATCTGAACACATAGCTATCCTCCTTCTCTATCTTTATCTCGCCCTGGAAAATAATTTTTATGTCCTTGCCATACTCCCCAAAGTCCTTGGTGGAGAGTACATGAATACTATTGGTTACCCCGTTCTTTATTGGAGCTTCGGTATATCCCCCCTCCTTGTCAATAGGATCCTTAACATATAAATTGGCCACAAGGCCGGCACCATTTTTTGGTTCCATATCCGACTCGAAATTTAATGGATTGGATGCTTCGCCCAAGGTGTATTTTAAAGGGTTGCCCTCGGAGTCATTATTGCCATTGTCATCCAAAGCAAGTATATATTTCACCATTTCCTCTAGGTCATTATCATCCAAGTCGGGATGTGGGGTCATTGCCGCCTGGCCCCAAACACCACTTCCACCCGTCTTTATTTTACCGACCAATTTTTCGATCGTTCCCGAATCATCACCATATTTTTCCGCAATGCTCATATACGAAGGCCCAACAGTCTTTGCCGTTTCGTTATGGCAGGCCACACAATCGTTTTGCGCTACAAGGGCCGCACCTGTTGGTTGTGCACCATTCCCTGACCCGGAAATTACCGCATTCCCCTCCAGCTTATCAAAACCGGGATGAAAAAAGAGGCTTAATTTTGTATTGACTTTGTTTAATAGAAGGGTGCCTTCAATTTCAATAATTTCGCCATCATCAAAGGGTACGAACTCCTTCTTTATTTCCCCAAAAGTGCCATCCGTGGAAAAATCCCCTTCATTTTCCAGGGAAGAAAGTACAGTCCTTAAACCCACCTTATAATCAGTAGGGTTGGCCAGCGTAAAATACCTGATCAATCCGTTTTTATCCCCATCGCGTTGGTACCTGGGTGATTCCTCTACCAATATTACCCTTCCTTCAGGAGTTATAAGTTGGAACTTAAAAATTACTTCCCCCTTCTCAAACCTATGTCCCTTATACTGGACCTCTGGAACCTCTTCCACTCCATCCTTTAACAGAACCCAGGACTCTTCATGGGAGTAATAGGCATACCCAAGGCTAGTGGGTTGGGGACCGTGATTGGTTGTATATACCGCCCCATCAAATGACACTCCCCCACTCCAGGCCTTATACAAGGTAGCGGTTTGGGTGTCATAGGAAAGCCAAAGATTTTCGTCCAGAGCAGCTGTAGCCATTCTAGGTTTTTCATCCAAAACCGACCTAAAGACCCAAACGTCCCTAGGTCGTTCAACATCAGATTTGGACTTGTTCAAATTACAACTCACTAAAAGCCCAAAGGCAAAAAAGGATACAACTAATTGCTTCATAAAATAATTCTAGTATTAATATTATTTCGGTTGATTTAATTAAACTTTGATCTTAAGATAACCTCCAATAGGGACCTCGCCATATTAAAATTGCCACAACAATTTATCTGATTATTAGGCATATAGGAATCTAAAACAATCGGCCTTAAAGATTTATCACCATATAGACGACTTACACTGTCCATATACCTAAATTCAGATAAAAATTAACCGTATTCCGTATAGCATTACTATTCCGCAGTTAAGTTTCATATTGAAATAAATGGGCTTAATCTATCAAAAAACAGGTAAGCCTTCCGAGTTTTAAGTTGTAAATAGAACACTGGTCAAATCCCGATTTTGAAAGAAGGTGGCCAGAACCCCTAGGACATTGAAATTGGACATACCAGCAAAGCCAAGCTAGAGAACCACGTCCATCAGCCATTTATTAGTTAAGCAAATAGCGGACATGAGTTACAAAACCTCAGTTCGATAAAAAAACCTCGTAAAAAACATAGTAGTTTTTTGAAATATCTAAAAAAATAAATAGGTAGCAATGTTGTTGCTTACAGTGGTGTATATAACACAACATTTTGAGATACAGATATGATCCAATTAATGCTGTGGTCAAAAAGGATGGAGCCTTTAAAAATTTGGTTCTATATTAGAATGTTCAGCACAGGATTGCATTCAAATACCAACTCCTTTTGTGCTGATCACGCCTATAACAACTACTCCGCAGCCAAGTCAGGAATCACTTCGGCTCCGCTCAGCACAGGCTTCGATTCAAAAGCTGGCGCTTTTGGTGCTGCGCACCTTTGGTTCGTGACCTCACCAAGAATCACTTCGGCTCCGCTCAGCACAGGCTACGATTCAAAAGCTGGCGCTTTTGGTGCTGCGCACCTTTGGTTCGTGACCTCACCAAGAATCACTTCGGCTCCGCTCAGCACAGGCTACGATTCAAAAGCTGGCGCTTTTGGTGCTGCGCACCTTTGGTTCGTGACCTCACCAAGAATCACTTCGGCTCCGCTCAGCACAGGCTACGATTCAAAAGCTGGCGCTTTTGGTGCTGCGCACCTTTGGTTCGTGACCTCACCAAGAATCGAACCTCTATTCACGAGCCCTATATTTTATAGGTACTCCTCTTATAAGGCTTTTCAATGTTGACGATTTGTGAACTTTTTTCAGGATTTTTCTTCCGTCATTACAAATGTAGTCAAATGGATATAAATGGTAACAATATAGACTTCTCTACCTAATTGATGAAAAACTCCGGCTGATTACCGGAGGTTTTCCTTCCATCTGCTAAATCCACAAAGTAATCTAAATTAACCTAGACTCATTTTAACTTTTGTAATGTCCAGGACCATAAATGCCCGATGAATTTGATCATGTTCCAAGGGAATGTACTATAATATTACTTGGAACCAGGGATTGGGACAGTCTTCAGATAGATCTAAAGTTCAAGGACCAAATTGACTTAATTTACTAAATAAAGGATTTTACTGGATCAATGAGTACCCTGACAATAGATAACCAACGGTTTTTTCCCCAAATACTTACCATAACTAACCTTGCGCCGGATCCTGTTTCGATTTTATAGTGTTCAGGTAGATAAGCGTTACATAAAATCGAAATAGGGCGCATTGAGCTTATGTTGAATAATTGTAATGCCAGTTGTAATTTCATTAAAATATTTTAAAGGGCATTTCACATGATCTTATTACTCAGGTAAACAACAACCGTGTATACAGCTCTATGGGAATATTAGAGGTGTGACCAGCCTATTCCTAGTCAATTGTGCTTTTAAATTTATTTAGATTGCTGTTTTAGCTTTTTGGGATCCGCTCTTGTATCGAAGAGAGTGATAATTTCTATTTCCTTATTGGGGAAATTTACGCGGTAGAAAAATGTAGTTTGTTTTGTAACCACGCATTTATACATTCCTCCAAATTCCATTGATTTTTGACAACTTTCAGGGTATTCCGAAATCTGCTCAATTTTTGCATTCAATTTTGCCAAAAAGTCTTTTTTAACC